>Ga0307432_1001434_pt1 | contig 14431 bp, 15 predicted proteins | sample SalMarWE160150MG_FD_202158 | JGI IMG/M metagenome (GOLD analysis project Ga0307432, IMG submission 202158) | Salt marsh sediment microbial communities from the Plum Island Ecosystem LTER, Massachusetts, United States - WE1603-150 | ecosystem: Environmental > Aquatic > Marine > Intertidal zone >...
ATTAGAGGTTCAAAACGGAAATTTGATCGAGACCCTGAATAGCTTATGGCGTCAGCTATTCGAAAAAGGGCTTGTTGATGACCTCCTTATTCCCCAGGAGCTCCCTTCCGGAAGTAATGTAGTGCAAACTCTGGTGAGCAACATAGATAAGCTTGAGTCCCCCAATCCCCTCGCTCCAGTTATGTCAGTAAACTCAGCGAGGATTGTCTCCCAGATGACCAAGGTCACACCCAGCCCGAAAAAGATAGGGGTGGTACTCAGATCATGCGAACTTAGGGCCCTTATCGAGTTAGTGAAGCTGAAGCAGGCGTCGCTGGAGAACCTGATCTTGATAGGTGTAGACTGCTTCGGCACCTATTCTGTGAAAGACTATGTAAAGCTTGCCCAGGATGGCTCCTCCCCTGCCGACGCCTTCATAAAGGCTGTCAAGGAAGGAAAGGAGGACCCATCCCTCAGGCAGGTTTGCCAGATGTGCGAATACCCTGCCCCTATGAACGCCGACATAACAATTGGCCTGATAGGTATTGACTTTGAAAAAAGCATACTTATCCAGGCATTCTCTGCAGAGGGAGAGGCTATCCTGGAAGCTCTAGAGCTTAAGGACAGCCCAGAAGCAGAGGTGACAAAGCGGGACGAGGCCATTGCCAAACTCATTGAACTAAGAACTAAAAAGAGGGAGGAGATTCTGGAGCAGACTCAAAAAGATATATCTGGGATAGACAATCTTATGAGGACATTCGCCCCCTGCGTCGATTGTCATAATTGTAGAGATGTCTGTCCTATTTGCTTCTGCAAGGAATGCTTCATTGATTCTCCCACCTTCGAAATGGAATCAGAGAAGTATCTGGGGTGGGCAGAGAGGAAAGGGACAATAAAAATGCCCACCCATACCTTGCTATTCCATCTAACCCGAATGGCCCACATGTCGACCTCATGTGTTGGATGTGGAATGTGTTCTGAGGGCTGCCCTAATGAGATACCTATCGCCAATATCTTCCGCCTGGTTGCACTAAATACACAGAAGGTCTTTGATTATATCCCAGGTCGAAGCTTGGAGGATGAACTACCTGCAAGCACATATCAAGAGCGCGAACTCCTGAACGTCCCGGAGAAATTGTGATGCAGCTTACATGTGAGCAATTCCAGGAGACAGGCGATCCCACTTTCTCAAGTAGAGTAAAAGAGGTAAGTGAGGCTGGGCTTGAGCGCTGCTATCAATGCCTCACCTGTACTCTGAGCTGTCCTGTTGCTCTTGATATGGATTACCCACCTCACCAGATAATGAGGATGGTGCAACTCGGACTCAAGGAGCAGGTGCTTTCAAGCTCCAGCATATGGCTGTGCACCACCTGTGAGACCTGTGTTGCTCGCTGCCCGCAGGAGGTGGACATCTTGCGAGTGATGGACACCTTACGAGAGATGGCGCTTCAGGAGAAGGTAAAAGGTAAAGAGACAGTTATACCAATATTTCATGACACCTTCCTGGAAAGCATCAGAACTTTTGGAAGACAGCATGAGCTTTCGATGCTGCTCCTGCTAAAACTGAGGAGCAGAGATATGTTTAGCGACCTTGATTTAGGAATAAAGATGCTTTTAAAAGGAAAGTTAGGCATACTTCCTCCGAAGAGGAAGGGTATTAAAGAAATGAAAGCCATCTTTGAGAAAACCAAGGAGGGGTCGCCTTGAGGTTTGCCTATTATCCGGGCTGCTCCATGGGAGAAGGAACAGCAAAGGAATACGATCAATCAGTAAAGGCAGTTTGCCAGATGCTAGGGGTGGAGCTTGAGGAGATTCCCGACTGGAGTTGCTGCGGCGCATCCTCAGGGCATAGCACTAATTACAAGCTTGGCCACGCCCTGGCAGCAAGAAACCTGGCGCTTGCGGAAAAAATGGATATGGACATAGCAGTCGGCTGCCCCGCCTGTTTTCAAAGGCTAAAAGGCACCAGGCACGAGGTAAAGCAGAATGCTAGTCTAAAGGAGGAACTGCCAAAGCTGATTGGGATGCCCTATGAGGCGAAGCACGATGTAAGGCATATACTGGATATTATCTACAGCGATATAGACATAGAACAGATCCGCAACAGGGTAAAAAAACCGCTCTCTGGACTTAAGCTGGCTTGTTACTATGGGTGTTTCATCGTCCGCCCCCCAAAGGTTGTCCAATTCGACGACCTAGAAAACCCACAATCTATGGATATTTTAATGGACGCCCTGGGCGCGGAGGTCCTTGACTGGTCGGCCAAGGTCGATTGCTGCGGAGGGAGCCTGTCACTGAGCAAGAGGGATATCGTGACCAGACTAGTCACAGGGATAGCTGATGCAGCACGCGGGGTTGGAGCGGAAGCCATAGTAACCGCCTGCCCTTTATGTATGGCGAATTTGGACACCAGGCAAAAGCCTGACAGCGGGAAGGCACTCCCTACCTTCTATTTCAGTGAGCTTATGGGACTAGCCTTCGGCGTAAGCGACGGGGAAGCCAAGGGATGGTTTCAGAAGCACCTTGTAAGCCCGGTTGCGCTGTTAGACTCGCATAGCTTATTATAGAATTGCAAGGAGGATCATGGATGAGCAGCACAGAGTCCAAAACTGAGACTAATACTGAGGAGTTAGCAGCAGAGATAAAGGAAAAGCTTATCCCCATTTATATTATGGGGCGCAAGCATATGGTTCCTGACACACTTACCATTATGAAGGCGATGGAATATGCTGGATTTAAGTTCATTCGCGGCTGCGGTTGCCGCGATGGTAAGTGTGGAGCTTGCTCTACAGTCTACCGTAAGCCTGGGGACTACCACATTCGCGTCGGATTAGCTTGCCAAACTGCGGTGGAGCCCAACATGTATTTGACACAAATACCATTTTACCCCGCCAACCGCGCCACCTACAATTGGGAAGAGCTTAAGCCGTCCCCCGATGAGATATTCAAACTATATCCTGAGGTATTCCGCTGCGTTGCATGCAATGCCTGCACAAAAGCCTGCCCCATGGATATCCAAGTGATGGATGCCATCTCTTCGCTGAAACAAGGGGATATTGCCAAGGCCGCCACTCTATCATTTGAGTGCATCCAGTGCGGGTTATGCGCCAGCCGCTGTATGGCCGAAATACCCCAGTATCATGTTTTTCAACTGGCCAGGAGAATATATGCCGGCAAAATGCTCCCTAAAGCGGAGCACCTGGAAGCTGCAGTTAAAGCTGTTAAAGAAGGCAAATTTGATAGCATACTAGCGGAAATGAAGGGAATGAAAGAAGAGGACTTCATTAAGGCCTATACAGAGAGGGAAATAGAATCAGAATTATCAGAGGAATATTGGAGGCCAGGGGATAAAAGGTTTCTTATTGAGGTTGAAGATTAAGCTAAAGGGGGATACATGCCGTACACTGAAGAGCTAAGAAGGCTAATAGAAGTTGTAGAAAGGACAAGACCTGAGCGATTAGCTAGGAAGAGGGAGGGTAAGGATATCCCACCTATGTCCTTGGAAGAGCGCGATGATATACTAAATAAATATCACCCTGACTATAAAGATGAAGGTAAAAGGGAAATCAAGATAGGACCAAACAAAGGCTACAAATTGCCTGACGAAATCGTAGACCTCTTAGAGGCGAAAAGCAGAGTTGACCCCGATGCAATCGACCTCTCTCAGGTCGATTATGAAACCGATGTGCTGATAATTGGAGGAGGCGGAGCGGGAACCGTCGCTGCTCTATTAGCTGAGGAGCAAGGGGCGAAGGTTATCATAACCACCAAGCTACGCCATGGTGATGCCAATACCATAATGGCTGAAGGTGGAGTTCAAGCAGCTACCAAATTCGAGAAAGATTCCCCTGCCATTCATTATCTAGATACTATGGGAGGCGGGCGCTTCAAGAATGATCCAGAGATAGTATATACGTTGGTTACCAAAGCACCTGAGCTCCTCCAGTGGCTGGAGAGTCTAGGTGTTATGTTTTATAAATTCCCCGAAGGAAGGTTGCAAAGCATGTCGGCTGCGGGGTATTGCAGAAAACGCTTACACTACGCCGGCGATCTAACTGGTTCAGAGATTATGCGCACCATCCGTGACGAGGCAAGAAATCGCCAAAATATTACCGTCCTTGAGTTCTCACCCGTCGTGGAATTACTGCTTAATGAGCACGGACAGTGCGCTGGCGCCATAATATACGATATGGAGACCGAGGAATACTTCACTATAAAGGCAAAAGCAGTAATCATGGCTACCGGTGGACAAGGCAGAATCCATATTCAGGGGTTCATGACCACCAATCACTATGGAGCCACTGCCGATGGCATAGTTCTGGGCTATAGGGTAGGGGTAGGACTTCGTGATCTCCATGCAGTTCAATATCACCCTACCGGTGTCGTTTTCCCTGAGCAGATAGAAGGTGTTTTAGTTACCGAGAAGTTTAGATCGGCGGGTACTAATGTGGTAAATATTGATGGAGAGCAGTTTGTTTTTGAGCGAGAGCCTCGCGATGTGGAATCAGCCGCCTATATCAGAGAGTGCTTAGATAGAGGTAAAGGTGTGCCCTCACCAACTGGAAAGTTAGGATTATGGTTGGATTCTCCCATGATAGAAGACCTTTACGGCGAAGGGACAGTGGAAAAAGAATTCCCTGGAAAGTTTAAGCAGTTCAAGAGACACGGATTCGATATCTCCAAAGAGCCTATGCTAGTGTATCCCACTCTCCACTACCAGAATGGAGGCCTAGTATTCAATTCTGAAACCGAGACTAGTGTCCCCGGTCTTTTTGCCGCTGGAGAGGTGACCGGAGGGGTTCATGGAGAGAACCGTCTGATGGGCAACTCCTTGCTCGGAGTGCACCTCTTTGGCAGAATCGCCGGTAAAAATGCCGCAATCTTCGCTAAAGAGAAGGCCAAGGAGGGAAAGCTGACCCTGGAGCATGTTAAAGCCTACCACAAAGAGCTTGACGATGCAGGAATAGATACCGATAGGATAGCACCCATGCTACTTCCCGATTACACCGATCCCAAAGTCAGAGAGCGCCAACTCACTGCGCATTATGTAGGAACCTTAAGGTAGAACATGCACATAATAGTAGATTGCGAACATTACGCCGTCTGTTATATAAGCGTCCTGAGGTAATCTGTAAATTCTAACAGAAGCATATGGATATCACGTTGCCGTTAGACCCACAGGTAATAGAATCTCTTAGGACGGGAGAACTGGTCACTCTCACTGGAGTTGTCTATACCGCTCGCGACGCTGCCCATTATAGGCTCATCGAGGCCATGGACTCTGGCAAAGAACTACCCTTCGATATTCGTGGTCAAATCATTTACTACATGGGTCCCACCCCTAGCAAGCCGGGGCAGGTTATCGGTGCTGCAGGACCCACGACCAGCGGGCGCATGGACATTTACACACCTCGCTTGATTGCCGCAGGGCTCAAGGGGATGATCGGGAAAGGCTCACGCTCCAAGGAGGTAAAGGACGCAATCAAGAAATATAAAGCCATTTACTTCGCTGCCATCGGAGGGACTGGTGCACTGATCGCCAGATCGATAAAGAAGGCCGATATGGTGGCCTACGAGGATTTAGGTCCAGAGGCAATCATGCGCCTTGAAGTGGAGGGCTTCCTGGCCATTGTTATCAACGATGTCCATGGTGGTGACCTATATGAGGAGGGGATGGCCAAGTACCGAAAGGGATCTTCATGAACTCTACAAAACGCCAGCTAAAGGTTGACCTCGACTGGGACGACGAGGAGGTATTTAATGGCATTCACTACCGGGATACCGTCTTTCTCTTTGACAGGATGACCCAGGGAACTCAAGCGATGGTTGCCCCACAAAAAGGGGAGTGGATTTTAGATATCGGCTGCGGCAAAGCTGCCGATGCACTACAGCTTGCCGAAAGCGGAGGGAAGGTCATAGGGCTTGACCCATCGGGGAGAATGCTTAAGGAGGCAAAAAACGATTTAAAGAAGTGCAACAGCGAGGTTGTCCTGGTACGCGGCATCGGCGAGGCCTTACCCTTCAAAAGGCATTCCCTGGATAAGGTTGTATGTAAAGGCGCTCTGGACCACTTCCCCGATCCCCAGAGGAGCATTGAGGAGATGTCTCAGGTTCTCAAACCAGAGGGGAAGGCAATAATCGCTATTGCCAATTTCGAAAGCCTTAGCTGTCGGCTCGGAAGAGCCTGGCATTCTATGCTTAAGAAACTTATCAAAGGAGACCACCCAAGGACCCCCTGGGAGATTCCTCTAGATCACACCTACAGGTTTGATTATCCCATTATCACAAGTATGGTAGGTCTTCGTTTCGAGATTAGAGAAATCCTTCCAATCTCGTTGCTCTGGACTGCTCCTTATTGGGGCAAGATTATTTCAATACCACCCAGAAGGTTTTCTGAGGCCATCCTGCTTTCTCTTGATAAGATTGCCTACAGAGTCCCATCGCTGAGCGATGTAATCATCATCAAGGGCACCCCTAAGCGTGATTAGAGCCTGATCGCACCTCTTCGTAAACATCGATAGTCTGCTTTGCTGCCAATTCCCAAGAAAAGTACCGCTCCACCCTTCTCCTTCCGTCGTTGCCCATTCTGCGACGCAAATGCTCATCCTCATGCAGCAGTTTGATTGCCTTAGCAAGCTCAAAAGGTTCCCCAGGCGGCACCAGAATTCCCGTCTTCCCATCTTTCACTACCTCAGGTAGCGCCCCTGCCCGAGTGGCAATCACGGGAACCTCACAGGCCATAGCTTCGGCAGCAGGAAGGCCAAAACCTTCATAGACAGAAGCTGTGACGGCTATTTCTGCCTTTGAATACTCTTTCACCAACTCCTCAGTGCTTATCCTTCCAGTGAACCTAACCATATCCTCAAGCCCATACTCTCTGACTAACTTAGGGGCAAAATTATCATGGATCACGTTGTCCACCACGGTTAAATTTACATCTACATGGTCATTTTTAAGTAGCCGTAATGCCTTCAGCAGGTATAGAATACCTTTCTTTCGGTCTTCAGTTCTCCCTACTACTATCAAGCTATTGGGCCTCTTCCCATGCCCATCAACACCCCTAAACACGTCAGTATCGACACCTACATAAACCATTCTCATCTTGCTCTCAGGCACCTTAAATACCCCCCCCACCTCCTCCGCCGAACTCCAGGAGTCCACGATCACCCTATCCAGCCTCCTGGCCACAATGCCCTGCATCATCGGAGGGTAGAACAGACATTGCCTGATCGCCTCGAAAACATGCCGCGCTTGGACAATGTCCTCCTTTAAATCAATGGGTAAGGGGTGATGGATGGTGCCCACCACGGGAATGCCCAAGGCCTTCATGAGAAGAAGGCCGTAAGCCAGGCACTGATTATCATGGACAACATCAAAGCGATGCCCAGGGAGGAGTTGGCGCACCCTTTGGTAAGCCCTGAGGCTAAAGGTTAGCATCTCAGGGAACATGCCCATTTTTGTTGCCATAAACTCAAAGAGATTAAAAGGACTGAAGATGCGATACGGGTTCTCCAGTGGTAGCCAGTTTCTGCCCTCAATACTGCAGTCATAGAGGTTGAGGCTTGGCAGCTTGTGCACCCTTATGCCTTCAGCGATATCGGGGTACGGCGGCCCCACCATGACATCTACTTCGTGCCCTAACCTGTGGAGCTCGCGGGTAAGGTAGTACGTGTAAATGCCCTGGCCGCCGCAATACATATTTCCTCGATAGCACAGTAAGCATATCTTCACTCTGTGTGCCTCCTATGTCTTCCTTGTATACACAACTATGCTCTTGGGAAAGAAGAAGTTTAAAATGCGTTCCATCCAAGGAACAAACTTGGACCTAGTGGCTAGGGGTACCTCCAAGAACTTGCGGTACAGCGCAGGAACCCTTGCCTGCTCATTCTTCAGACCAAAGATGCAACGAAGAAGCCAATAGATAGAATGAAAGGCATGCTCATAGCGGATGGCATAAACGGCTAGATTGTTCCTTCTAAGAGCAGCAATTAATTTTTTGGCAGTGAAAATCCTGACATGGCCGCCAGGATGGTTGTAGTAGTCGTCATCAAGCGCCCAGTAGACCGTCTCGGTAAGGTAGGTAGGGACAGTGACTGCCAGCGCACCACCAGGCTTCAGTACCCTGACGAACTCCCTGACTCCTTGATCCTCATCCTTGACGTGCTCCAAAACCTCAGAGCAGATAATCTTGTCGAAGGAGGCATCCTTGAATGGCAGATTCAAAGCATCACCAAAAAGCACGTTCCAGTTACCATTTGCCTCCTGTTGGGAATCCATGTAGTGCAGCACATAGTGCGTCTTCCTCAGGCTCAAATCATCCATATCCATGGCACACACGATGCCATGATTGTTACGGCGACAAGCTTCAAAGCTATGCCTTCCCTCGCCACAACCGGCGTCCAGGAATATATCGCCATCTTCTATCTTGAACATTTTGAAGTTAACTGTGAGCACCTAGAGCACCTCCCGATATACCTCGATCGTCTTCCTCGCTGCCTCCCTCCAGTCAAACTGCCTTACCACCCTTCGTCTCCCCTCCTCCCCCATAGTCTTACGCAGGTGATCATCTTTGAGCAGACGTTTGATTGCACCTGCTAGAGCACGAGAGTCTCGTGGAGCAACCAGAATGCCATTCTTGCCATCCTCTACAACCTCAGGCAGCGCCCCAGCGGTGGTAGCGACCACAGGAAGGCCACAGGACATCGCTTCAGCGGCGGGTAGACCAAACCCTTCATAAAGCGAAGGAACCACTGCAACCTCAGCCCGTCCGTATTGCTTGACCAGGTCTTCTATACTCAGCCTGCCGGTGAAAGAAACGCAACTATCCAGTCCATATTTTTGGACCAAATTCGGTGTATACTTATTATCCGGGGCACCCCTATCAACGATGGTGAGTTTCACATCCATCTCTTCCCTCAGCAGTTGGACCGCCCGAAGCAGATAGATGATGCCCTTTTTCCGATCCGCGCTATTGGCCACAACTATGAGGCGACCACGCTCCTTCCCATCGCCATTAGACCCGTGAAACATATCAGTATCGATACCATTGTAAACCACCCTTATCTTTTGCCGCGGAACCTTGAAGGCAGTCATAGTCTCCTCAGCAGCGTTCTCTGAAACAGTGATGACCCGATCCATCCTCCTGGTCACTATGTGCTGCATTACGAAGGGGTAGAAAAGTATTCTGGTTATCCTTCCCCAAGTCCTCTCCATATAGGCCAGATCGGTTTTCTTGTCGATGGGCAACGGGTGATGCACTGTAGCCACAATGGGGATATCAAAGGCCTTCATCATTAGAACGCCGTATGCCAGGGTCTGATTGTCATGAATGATATCGAAACGTTGATTTCGTAGGAGCTGGCGTAACTTGCTATAGGCCCTCAAGCTGAAAGAAAACATCTCGGGAAACATGCCAATTTGTGTTACAGCCAGTTCATAGAGGTTAAGGGGGGTGAAGACTTTAAAAGGATCTTGTTTAGGGAATCCAAACTCAAGGAGGTTCATGTTTTCCACCCTGTGTTCCGTGATACCCTCGGGGATATCCGGATAGGGGGGACCAACAATTGCATGAACCTCATGCCCTAATCTTTGCAGTTCTCGGGCCAAGTAATAGAGGTAAACCCCCTGACCGCCACAGTACATATTGCCCCTATTACATAAGAGGCATATTTTCACTTCTTTACCCCTTCACCACCGAAAATAACGGTGAAGAGGCCGACAATGCTCTTTGCATCACAAACCTCACCTGCTACGATAAGGCCTGGTATCTGCTCCCATGGGATGGATACCACCTCAATAATCTCATCCTCGTCGGGACGAGTGGGACCACTCTGGAGATCGGTAGCCAAGAAGAGATACAGAAACTCGGTTGAGTATCCCGGGCTACTGTAGAACCCGCCAATCCTCTCCATCTTCCCGGCCATATATCCAGTCTCCTCTTCAAGCTCCCTGAGGGCACACGCCTGCGGCTCCTCACCAGATTCAATCACACCGGCTGGGATCTCCAGAAGTACACCCTCTACTGGCTTACGAAACTGGCGCACCATAACTACATTATCCTCTGAATTTATGGCAACAATGGCAACACAGTTGGGATGCTCCACCACCTCCCGCGTCGTCTCCCGCCCGCTGGAAAGCATCACAGCATCTTGACGGAGGTTTACCAAGCGCCCCTCGTATATTCTCTTGCTCGCTAACAGTTTCTCCTCCATCGAACTCTATTTCCCCAATGGATAAATCAAGGCTACCTCATCACAATCGGGAAACTTGGGGCACCTCAGGCATTCTCCCCAAATCTTGTGTGGCAGCTCTTTCTTATCTACCTGGTAAAAACCAAAGCGCTCAAAGTAATCAGGGCTATTGGTGAGACAGAAAATAGTATTAATACCGAGGTTTCTCGCCTCATCAATGCATGCCTCTATAATCACAGCGCCGACTCCCTGATCGTGCATCTCTTCAACCACAGCTACTCCCCTGATCTCAGCCAGGTCTGACCAGAACACATGAAGTGCAGCACAACCAATGACCTCCTCGCCACTGCGGACGACATGTAAGTCTCTGACATTCTCATAGAGCTCACTCAAGGCACGGGGCAGCATCTCCCCCTTAGCAGCGAAGTGATTGACAAGCTTCTGAATTTGAGGAATATCAGCTATGCGCGCCTTTTCAGACTTCACTTCTGCACCAATCTATTCATCAAAGTGCTGTAGAAAAAGGTAGGTGGCTGAGCCCTCAAGAACCGAGCAACGTTAGGGCTAAGCCTCACTTTAACAGAGTCCCCATCCCCCAGATCGAGGTTGACCTGGCCATCAATGCTGAGCATCGCCTGATGGCTGGTGTGCACCCTCAGTTCTACCACAACCGTGGATGGAAGCACCAGGGCATTGGCAAAGGTGGGGTGGGGGCAAATGGCGTTTAAAATAATTTCCCTGGCTTGAGGATAAAGAATAGGGCCACCAGCGGCAAGAGAATAGCCCGTGCTACCCGTCGCTGTGGACATAATAACACCATCGGCCTTGTAGGTGGTCAAATGAGCCCCATCTATATAAGTGTCTATATACAGGAGTCGAGGAATAGCGCCACGTCCTATAAAGAGGTCGTTGAGAGCATGAAAGGAGCTCTTGCCATCAAGCTCTACCTCAAGCATAGCTCTTTCGTCAATCCAACCCTCCCCTTTCAGGTAAATAGGAAGTTTCTCACGAGCCTCCGTAGGCCCCAGTTCGGTCATAAAACCGAGCCTCCCAAGATTTATCCCTACAATAGGAACAGACCACCCGAGGGCAGCGCGTACTGCCCTTAAGATAGTGCCATCACCACCAATGCTAAGGAGCAAATCAGTGCCATCTATCTGAGCCTTTGCCTTCTCTTCTTCCCAAGCGGAACAGTGCCAAGCAGAAGCTTCCAGTGAGGGCAAGTAATTTACCAGTTCCTCTGCAAGAACTTTCGCCGCAGCGATCTTTGGGTGATAGAGAATACCTACTTTTTTTAAGGACAAATCAACAACACCGTTAGTCAGTTTGCATGGCGAAGTCTATCACCACGAATGCAGGCTGTCAAGAAAATTACGTTGTCGGATGACCATGTTGCCTTGCTTCAACATTAATTGCAAAGAATCACCAGCATGACGGTGCAGAACTTTACATCAGGTACGAGTGGATAATGATTCAACCCAATAGCCCTAAATAACCCCCGCTATCTCCATTAACCTCTGGGTGTCCTCATGAAGCTCCTCCCAAATCCTGGGGATGTCTCCCTTGTGAACCCAGATACCTTCGCCAACGTCGCTGTCAAGGCGAAGCTCTCCACCCACTAATTTCGCTAGAAAGTCGATATATATGACATGAAGCGTCGTTTTACCCTCCGATTTAACGATCCGCTCAAAGGGTATGAGGGGGGTAGTGAGGTTTATCTTAAGATTGGTTTCCTCCATAACCTCCCTTTCGATCCCATCCCTGATACTCTCTCCCACTTCCAATTTTCCCCCGGGACATATCCATTTCCCCTGCCAGAATCCCCCTCTCTCAGGCACATGCTTTACCAGTAGTATTCTCCCTTCATCATCCTCAATCACCGCCCCAACAGCAACCATTATTTCCTCCATTAAAAGTCACCACCCATCTAATCAAACTTAAACACGAATCAACACCCTATCCTCTTGATATGTCTTGTACTAAGCTTGCCTCCTTGATAATCGATTATTCCGGAAGTTGAATCTATTTTTTTAATGAGGATATCTACTTTAAGTAGCCATTATTGTTCGTCACAGTTGCCCGCTCTGGCAAACCTATGATAACATAGGCCTAGCTAAACAGAAAGGGTCACACGCTAACCTTTTTTTGAATGGCTCTATCGTTAAGAATATCAAATGCTCATTGACCTTCATACGCATACCACACCTCAATCCGAGGACAGTTATCTAACACCTGATGAGCTCATCGTTAATGCTAAAAACAGTGGCCTCGATGCCATCTGCCTCACCGAGCACGATAGGTTTTGGGATGATGACGATATTGCGGAGTTGTGCAAGAGGCACAATTTCCTTATTTTCCCCGGTGTCGAAATAACCACTGAAGAGGCACACCTTCTGGTCTTTGGGCTCAAAAAGTATATCTTTGGCATGCACCGCGCTTCATTTGTGAGGCGTTTGGTAGATGAGGCTGGTGGCGTCATCATCGTCGCCCATCCCTATCGCCGCCACTACCTAATAGATGAGGGGCCTGAAGGGGAGCGATATTATCCCGCGCTCACCCGGGCATGCGAAAGCCCGCTCTTTGAACTGGTTGATGCTATAGAGGTATTAAATGGCAGAGGTTCTGAGAATGAAAATGCTTTCTCAAAGGAAATCTCTGAGAGATTAAACATACCGGGCACCGCCGCAAGTGATGCCCACGCGGTCAAAGACATCGGTCGCTGTGCCACCTTCTTTGAAAGAAGGGTCACTAATCTTCAAGAGTTGATAACTGAGCTAAAGGAAGGCAGGTTCAGGGCAACAAGCCTTGACAAGACTTAGGCACACAGCTCGGCAACAAGAAAGTCAAGGGCAACCTCCCCTGTCGATATTCCTTTCTTTATAGAGAGGTCAGTATCCAGCAGTTTATGGTAAACCTGTTCCAGTCGTCTCATGGAATAACGATTGCTCTGTTCAAGCGCCTTCGTCAATACGTAATCTGAGGTCAAACCCAGCATACCCTTAATCTCGGCCATAGACGCTGCATTTTGACTAAGCTCCTTTGCTTGAACCAGTATGCGAAGCTGCCTGGTAATCATCACTATCAAATAGGGCGCTGTTGCGCCTTGCTGAAGCAATTGGTGCAACAATAACGCCGCCGTTGGGGCTCTCCCCTCTATAAGCGCATCAACCATAGTGAAAACGCTCGTCTCCCGAGCGTGGCTTACCACCGCATTCACATCCTTCTCCTCAATGCTCCGCCCTGAGGTATATATGAGCAATTTTTCAATCTCGCTGGCCATGACCCAAAGGTTCTCCCCCACCAGCGAGGCTAGCATCTTCACCGCCTGTGGGGACACCTTACCCCCTTGTTCCTTTACTCGCCGCTGGATCCAGTTCTGCAACGCTGTCCATTTGATGTGAGCGAACTCCTTCACTGAGGCCACAGACGAAATCTGTTTGAGCAAGGCATTATCCCTCTTTATATCACCATCGATTAAGATAAGCACCGTGGTCGGGGGCATTTCAGCGACTCGTTCCTTGAGAGCCGCCCATTCCTTGAAAGCTGCTGATTTCTTTAGAGCCAACCTCTCCTCTTTGCCTCCCTTGTCGCGCTTCGTCTCGCGTTTCCCAAAGCGACCAAGAAGTCCCTCAACGATTACGAGACGGTGAGAACCCAGGAAGGGCATCGCCATGCAGGCATCCATCAACTGATTCAACCTAACCTGATTTCCTTCAAAAACTGTAGCATTGGACGCTAAGGAATCCCCATCGTCTAAACCCGCTTTAATCTTCTCCAATTCCTCCTTCAAGGAGAAATCATCAGCACCATACAATATATAAAACAACGCTTTCATCTGTCCTTGCTTCGAAAATAGGTCTATTCCATTCGCCCTATCCTTATCGAAGGGCCTGTCCTGATCGGAGCCAAAGGGAGCACCATGAACGGCATCTGCCATATTACTTTTTGTGTATTGGTGGGCAGTCGCCGTAATGGTCGCTCCCCTATTCTAATGCATATTTTAACTCCCGACCAGACTTATAACCAAGTGATTATGCATCTTCACGATAGAAAACTGAAAGCTCCTTATTACCAACATCTTCCCCCCTTACCTACACCTCCCCCCTTTCGTAAAGGGGGCAAGCCTAAATCCCCCCCTTTGTAAAGGGGGCAAGCCCAAATCCCCCCTTTGTAAAGGGGGCAAGACTAAATCCCCCTTTTGTAAAGGGGGCAAGCCCAAATCCCCCTTTTGTAAAGGGGCCAAGACTAAATCCCCCTTTTGT
>Ga0307432_1001435_pt1 | contig 14429 bp, 18 predicted proteins | sample SalMarWE160150MG_FD_202158 | JGI IMG/M metagenome (GOLD analysis project Ga0307432, IMG submission 202158) | Salt marsh sediment microbial communities from the Plum Island Ecosystem LTER, Massachusetts, United States - WE1603-150 | ecosystem: Environmental > Aquatic > Marine > Intertidal zone >...
AACTACGGTTAGAAGCAAATCAAAAGGATTGCAAGGAAGATTCGCGGGCATAAAGGATTTACAGGAAAAAGCTAAACAAATAGTAGAGAAATATAAATTGTATAACCTTAACTTTTCTGGAAAGCTCGTATGAAAATAACAATAAAATATCATGATACTTTCGAGAGGGCTTTTAGATCAGCTAAAAAGAATACTACTGAGGCTACACGCAGAGCAGTCGCTTATACAATGAATGGATTATTGACTTATGTCTGTACTAATAAATTGCAGGGGAATCCTCTGTATAGCCGTACAAATGAATTATCGGATAGTATCTCAGTTGAAACAAGAGTATCAGGCAGAGATGTATACGGTATAATGGGAACTAATATCGGATGGATAGATACACATGAAAGGGGAGCTATAATATATCCTAAGAACGCACCGCATTTAAGATTCCCATTATTTGAACGAAGTACAGGCACTTTTATTGGGTGGAAAACCACTGATTCCGTTACTATACCGCAACGCCCTGTAATTGGTTCAACTATTAAAGAAAAAAGAGCATGGGTAAGACAGATAATAGGGGAAAGGTTTAATCTTGAATTGAAACGGCAAATATTGGCGGAAACTCACGGTAAGAAATTCCGCTGGGGAACTTATAGTGGGTTATAAAACAGCATTTGCTGAAGCATATAATAGACTCGTTGCGGATATGGAAATCAAGAAAGTTTTCAATGGTCAACGAGAAGATATATCGATAAGCGATTTTCCCTGTGCTATGATATTCCCTATACTCGATAAGGATTCGGGGGTTCCTTCTTCACATGATGACAATAAGCAAATTCTTGATCTTGATTTAGGAGTGATTGTTTTTTTTGAAGCTAATGACCCTGACCAAGTATCAAGCGACCAATTCGATTGGGTTACAAGAATCAAAAAAGATATATCTGGTAATCCCGTATTCTTGAATAAGACTTGTCATTCAATAGCTTATCCCAATGTTTTTTATCATCCGGCAAGACAAATGGAAGGAGATAGTACGACATGGAATGAGGCAGCAGTAGAATTGCATATTACTTTAGGAATACAGGAGAATTATACATACGGAGATACACTTGATACTTATGGACATGGAGGTGAAGTTTATATGTTACTAAAAGCAAGAATAACAATAGATACCAGCCCGAAAGATATTTTATTTGCGAATATTAGTGGATTCCCTACGACTATATCAGGCGTTGTTATGCCCGCACCCGGAAGTCCTGTTGAAAGGAAGTTTCATATTACTTTACAGGATACAACAGGGTTTACGATAGAAGCAGATGATATTGGAGAAGGTGAATTACCGCAAGATGTGGATATCGTAGTGGTTGGAGATTAGGAGGTAAATGTGAAAGCAGTTGTAGAGAAAGAAGGATGGATGTATAAAAACAAACCAAGAAGCGAAGGAGAAATAGTGGAAGTTACAGGCGACCAGTTTAGATTTTTTGAACGACTTGGAATATTGAGCAAACCTAAAAAAGAGAAAAAGGAGGCAAAGAAAAATGTCGATAATAAATACAGCAAACCATCAGATACAAATTGAAGAAGAAAGCAGCGCGGCTTATGGAGTAGATGTGGCAACCACCCCTTTGGATATTGAGGTGATAGAAGGGAGTCTTGTACCTGTTTCTCCCGAATATAACAGCCAACCTCAACGGTATGGCGCATATATGACGGAGGCAAATTTCCTTGGTAAGCAATTGAAGAATATAGCTTTTGACACTCCCTTGAATCAAGCGGATACAAACGACACTGAATTTCAATTACAATACTTATTGGAAGCCTGCGGGTTAACCCCGAATACTACAGCCAATTACTTTAATGCTGTTTGCAACGCGGCTCAAACTTCATTGTCAATCAATGCTTATCATGGCGGGAAAAAGGATATTCTTTTGGGGGCAAGGGGTGATGCGACTATAATCTTGACTGCCGGAGAACTGGCAAGAGTCCATTTTGAATTTATGGGGTTATACAATCAGGGTACGGACACCGCTATTCCGGGAACACCGAGTTATACCGGATGCAACGAATATGTTTTTAATAGCACAACCATAACTTACAATGATATTGATTATCATATTTCACACGTTGAACTCGCATTAAATAATATTGTAGTTCCGATAGGTTCGGGTAGTGTATCGGATTCCGGATTAGGCATATACCAAATAATGATTACTGATTCACATCCTACCGTTACATTCGATTTACTCGTTCAGGACACTAATGTTGCAACTATAGAAGCAGCTATCGAGGCAGGAACAGAATCAACTCTGTTACATGAGCGTAACGCAGCCGGCACAACCGATGCTAAAAATCCGGTCATTTCCGCCGGAACTATTATTACGAATTATACCGTAACTGATGAATCGGGAGCGATGAGATATGAATGCGAAGCGGAAGTAACGAGTCTTACTATTGATTTAGAAAAAGCAGCTGCATAGGAGGATATGTGAATAAAACTTATCTTGAAGGTAAGATTACCCTGAAGGAACCTACACTTGAAGGGCTTTGTGATTTTGGGGGATTATGTAAGATATATGATTATAGCGAAATTGTTGCCGGTAAAGGATTGCTTGAATTGTTACCGATTATATGTGAATTTCAAGAAGGGTTTGAATGGAAAAAGATGAACAATCAAAAGGTTATAACTGAAATACTCAAAGATTTTTTTACCTCTTGGAGTCCTACGAAGTGGATTTCCGACAATATAGCAGTGCTGGGACAATCCTTGAAATCGTTGCGGGAATCACAGACCCCGAAGGATTCCAAAAAGCCCTGAAAATGCGGATAGATATTTTTGAGAAGTGGCTCAATTCAAGAATAAAATGGAATGATAGATTGCAAAAAGAATCTGAAAGGCAAATGCGTAAGGCAAGAATGAGAAGATAAATGGCTGAAAATGTTTTATTAGAAATACGCGGCGATATAAGAGACATTAAGAGTAAGTTCTCTCAAATAGAATCTACTGTCAAAAAGACATCCGGGAAGGTACAGAAGCAAGCGGATTCTATGACCAGTAAATTCAAGAAAATGGGTAGTATGGTAAAAGCCGCGTTTGTTGTTGCCGGATTATATAAATTTGTACAAGCTCTTGGCAGCACTGCAAAAGCCGCCTCTGATTTAGAAGAACAGACTGCAAAATTCGGTACTGTTTTTAGAGGTAGTTTAGACGAAGCGAATAAATCCGTTGAGAACCTGACAGGAAATTTCGCGATGTCAAATAGAGAAGCAAAAGAATTTATGTCCGGTGTTCAAGATATGTTAGTGCCGATGGGATTAGCACGAGATAAAGCGGCAGTTTTTTCCGATAAGATTGTGCAGCTTGCGGGGGATTTAGGTTCGTTTAATAATATTCCAACTGCCGATGCAATGAATAAAATAAAGTCTGCTCTTGTGGGTATGTATAGACCTATGCGAGAAGTCGGAGTTGTTCTATCTGCCACGACTGTTGAACAGAGAGCCTTAAAAGATGGATTGGCTGCAACAGAAGAAGAATTGACCGCTGCGGATAAAGCTCTTACCGCGTATAAGATGATGGTTGAAATGTCTGCGGATGCTATCGGGGATATGGCAAGAACTTCTGACAGCTTCGCTAATACTATAAAAAGAACTAATGCTGAGATGGAAGATTTCAAAGCGGCAGTCGGAAAGTATGTTATACCAGCGCTTGGATTTTGGGCGGGAAAAGCGAATACGGTTTTAGACACTATGACCAAACTTATAGATAAGACATCTGATAAAATAGAAGCTACTTCTATGTTAGATTTTATAAAACAAGAGATAGTGGATGTAAGTATAGAAATGGATAAGTACAAGGCTATAATGGAAAGTTCATGGAGAATACCATCGGAGAAAACAAGTGCGGAAGAAACATATAATTCCTTATTAGCAGACCGTACAAAACTTTATGAGAACTTAAATAAATTTAAAAAAGCTGGTAGAGATATAGATTACACATCAGCAGATGCAAACACAAAAGCGGAAGCCGCAAGAAAGGCGGCAGCGGAAGCAGTTGCTAAAGAAGAAGAAGCTCTTAAAAAATTAAACGCAGCAAAAACAACAGAAAGAGAACTTACTGAATATCGTATGGGAATGATAAGCGAAGAATTGCGCGAATGGGAACCTATGATACATATAGGAACCGAACTTAATGGACAACTTGAAAAAAGAGGGGAAATAATAAAAGGCACTACAGCGGCGAATGACGCTTGGTGGGAATCTCTTAACAACGTAAAAAAGGAAATGTCGGATGTAGATAAATTCGCTTTACAGGCTGCCGGTTCTGTGGGTGGTACTTTCGCCTCGATAATAACCGGTGCGAATTCGGCTGAAGATGCTGTTAGAAAGTTAGCTTTTCAATTAGCGTCTATGGCTGCTACGAGTTTTATAAGTGGTGGTTGGGGTCAATTCTTAGGGGCTGGACTTGGTATGCTGGGCGCACCCGCACCTTCTCCTATAAAAAAGCCTAAACCTCAAACACAAACGATAGGACAACAAAGACAAAACATGACTTTATCAACTCCTATGTATGGAAGACGTTTTATCAAGGAAATGAATAGTGGTGCGGTTAATGTGGATTCAATAACGGCTTGGAATCTCGGATGAGTTTGACACGAAATTTATACTATTATTGTAATGGTGCCTATCAAGATATTAGTGATTATGTGCTAAGTATTTCTAAACTTGAATACGGTATTGGTAGTCTTGACAGTGGTACGGCTATTAAAATGCAAGTGATTTTAGATACTAATTGCCCTTACTATGGTACAAAAAACAAATATAAATTATTGATAGGTTCTAATTATACTTTATTGGGTGTACCTAAAGATGGTATTGAAAATATTGGCGGTTATAAAATAGCAATTACACTTATAGATTATTTCTTCGCAAGTATGTATAAAAAAGCACCCTTAAAAATTACCGGAAAAGGGGATGTAACATCTCTTGCAGGAGAGGGATTAACTTTAAATACTATTAACGATTTTGTGATTCCATATTCCACAAATCAAGGGGATTTTGAGGCAGATAATTTTTCATCGAAAGATGATATAAATTTTTATGATGGTCAAGGGAATGCTATTACAATCGCAAATGGAAAAAGTGCTGTTAAATACAAAACAGAAGGACATATAAAAGCTGCAAATCAAGCTGGTGATTTAGGACAAGCCTATGTAAGTATTCGGGACGTTCTGAATAATATTGCAGTAGCCGAAGGATTTACTCTTGACGTGGATTTTGGGGCAGAGGAAGCTAATAGTTATGGTACAATTGATATTTCTACTTTAAGCAGAAAGAAAACTTGGGATGCGAAAGTCATTAATGGTGTTATTGTAGCATTGAGTTCCGGGACAGCTACCATCAATTTAGATTCGTTTGATACAGATAATAATATAGTAGATAATTTGTCTTGGGTTTCAAGAGATTGGGCTGAAGATGCTGATGGTGTAGATTTTATCCCATATCAAATATTTCCTGATTATAGAAATAATTGTTGTTATATCCCTGGATGGTATTGCGCAAGTTACGTGCATGATGACCCTACTAATACTTATATTTTTAGAATATTAAAAATATCGGTTGCTGCTGACGGCACTTTGACACAAGATTATGACGCTAAAGATACAGGTGGTTCTTATTTTTGGAATTGGTTAATGGACCCAGCTTATCGTGCTGGTATGCAAGCAAGGGATTATAGATTTAGCAGTACTTTAGCACCAATAACAGGATGGGATAATTTGACTTGGTACACGGATGAAGACCTTGCGGGTGAAAGCAAGTTTAGAATTATATTAAGAAAGGGTTCGGGTTCGACCGATATGCACGTTATTGACCCTGATTTGTGGCAAGCCAGTTCAGCGAATAGCATTTATACTTATACTTTAGGGGCTATGTCAGGTTGGATAGTCCCTGATTGGATGAATGGTTCTGTGGTTCATATTTATCATGATGGCAGTAATTATGTTAAAGATTTTTATCGTGTAGATATGGCAATATTAACCGCCGGCTATACTGTTTCAGGAAATGGGGGTACAATCCATGCAGATGACGATCCATCAAATAATACTCTTCCGCCAATAGGTATATGGAGAGAATCAATTATCTATACAAATACTATACCTTTGGCTGCGGGTACTTTTTATTACCATCCCCCACAAGTACCAAATGGGCATTTAGTAAGAGAAAGGGTTTATAATAATTATATAAAAGACAAATCTAATTTTTTAAATACTAATTATTTACACGATTATCCCAGGGGAGGTTCAGCTTGGGATGATTCGATTGATAAGGCTTTAATATGGCATACCGAAACAGATGAAGATCCTGACGATTTGTATTGGGATATTGCGGATAACTACACTCAAAAAAGATTATATTTATACCAACCTTGTACTTATAAAAATAGAACAGAACAATTCTTAGATGCCTTAGTTTCAAATGGATTCTTTTATGAACAACGGGATGGAAATGTAAGGCTCACTCGTATTAAATGGGATAATACATATGTTTATTTAGCAAATCATACCGATGGGATAAAAGCATATTCATATGATGGAAAAAATCTTGTTGAAATAGGTTCTATTGATGACGCTGGAAATATATATGCTGTGTGGAGTGATGGCTCTTACATCTATGCGGTAGATTACTCTAATGCAACTTTAAGAGCATATTCTTTCGATGGTTCCACTTTTACATTTATTGATTCTATAACAACAGATGCGTCTTCACATGGTGTATGGGGTGATGGTAAATATATTTACGTAGCTTGTTATTCATCTGGATTAAGAGCATATATTTTTAATGGTACTGTCTTTACGTTTGTGACTACTATTGACGATGGTGGGGGTGCTAAAGATGTATGGGGAAATGGAACCTATATATTTTTAGCGAATTTGGACGATGGCTTGAGAGCATATAAATGGAGTGGTACAACTCTCGTTAATGTTGGTCATATCGATAATGGGGGCAATGCGTATGGTGTATGTGTGGACGGACAAAATATATTTTTAGCCAATGATGGTGATGGGTTGAGAGTATATCGATTTGACGGTTCTACTTTCACAAATATAGATCATATTGACGATGGTGGTAACGCTTATGGTGTTTGGTCTGACGGAATTAATATTTTTTTAGCGAATCAAGCAGACGGTGTTAGGTCGTATACGTTTGATGATGATACTTTAGTTAGTATTGGTCATGTAGCTCTCGACTGGGCTAAAAGTGTATGGGGTGATGGTAAATATATTTACGCGACATCAGGTGCAGATAAACTTATAAAGGTATACCAATATGACGGAAGTGATTTTACGGAAGTTGGAACCGATACACTATCAACTGATGGTAAAAAGGTTTTTGCTTGGAATAATGTATCTGGTAGTAATATTGGGAATTTAACAGATAATGATTTACTTAATGTAGTTAAAATAGATGGCTTCACGGAATATGCAGAAAAATATAATCTTAAAGTATTGGGTGGGATTAAGACAAAGGGTATTGGAGAACAGGAGAAAGGAATAGAAACCATAATTAGCGAATATGGATGGTTCTCGATGTGGCAAATGGATTTCTATTCCGATTGGGCTTCCCAGATAAATAGTAAAAAGAAAGGGGTTATATTGAGCATAGATTTAGAATCTTTCTATGGCATAACTTCAATAAGATTACCCATGCTTGGGGATAAGGTGAATTATAACGCAGAAGAATATATAATTATAAAAGTAGGGGAAGGTATTGAAAATTGGATAATAGATTTAACTTGTGTAAGGACTTAAAATGAGTGATACATTATTATGGGGTAACACCCGACCAAGAATAAGAGTAGGTACATCCACACAGACAAATGGAACTAATTATGTATTTAATCAACCGCCTGCGGAAGTACCGGATGAACATTTCTCTAAACAAATCATATTGAATGAATCTTCATTGACGATATATCTTCACGAACATTTAATTAAGCGTAGGGGTATATTCACTTTTGATTATGAATACCTCGACAGACCATCTTGTGAGAGATTGCGGACTATATTAAATTCAAGTTTGGATAAATATCTTAGACCCCATTTTAATTTTTATAAGGAATACAAGGTTAGATGTGTCAATGAATGGGAACTTGAACCATTTGGTAAGGCAAATCAATCATATCAGGGGATGCTAAAATTTGAAACAATTGCAGGAGAAGCCACAATCCCAACTCCTTCTTCCGGTAGTTTTAATTTTAACGGTTCAACTAAAATTGCCAATACATTAGATTCTACACTTGCAGGGGATTGCGTTGTTGAAATGTGGATTAAGACCCCATCTTCTTTTGGGTCTAAAGAAGAATTATTCTCTATGGCTGGGACTATAGTGTGGACGGTAAGTATAAATACAGATGGTACAATTGAATTCGTTACTAATGATGGTTCATCTGCAACACAAACATCTACAACGGCATTATTTGCAAACACATGGTATTTTCTATGTATAAGCCGTACAGGCACATCATTGAAGAATATTTGGGTTAATGGTGCTTTGGCTGCAACAAAGCAAAATGATAGTAAGGCAGCTAACTCGATAACAGCCACACAGCTCGCAGAAACATCAAGTGGCTTTTCAGGATACTGTCAAATCTATCGTATTTATAATGATAATTTTTCAGGTATTTATCAATATTCGGCGCATTCGATTGAAGCAATCGGAGACGCTTACGCAGATAATATAAAGGTATGGTGGGATTTTTCACAGGGAGCTGCAACCGATTTAAGCGCGGAAGGTAATGATGGCACTATAACAGGGACAACAACTTATGTAGAGGAGAGCTTCCCTGATAACGGTTCGGAATATTTGACTTAAAGGAGGATATATGTTTTTGATATTTTTAGCTTTGATATCGAGTCTGAAAGCATTACGAGATACTACATTCATTACAGTCCCAGGGACTAATGACACCATATTTATTACAGGCACTAAAATATGGAATAGCACAGGTACGATAACCATCGAAGGAACTCTAAGTGTGAGTAAAGTAGATTCGGCTATCCATGCAGATTCCGCAGCATGGTCTGACTCGACCCTTTATGCGGATAGTACAGGATGGGCTAATCTTTTTGATGGTTACAGCGAGGATTATTTCCGAGACACGAATGACGTATGGAGAGACAGCGTCCACGCATACCAAGAAGCAACCGATTCCCTCGTAACCTCGAAAGTAAAAGCGGATATATTCGCTCCTTATGATTCGACTGATATTAGAGTGGGTGCAAATGTGAATATGCAAGACAACGATATTGATTCGGTCAACAAGATAACAGCGGACACGGTCATCGGTTCGGAAATTAAAACAAAACGAGAGCCTTTCGTTTTTTCATCTGCTGCCGAATTAAATTCATCGACTGCTGCTTGGTCATCATGGACTGCCATAGCCAATAGTAGTGGTAGTGTTGCCATTAAATATAACCTAAATTTCTCTGGATTTAATTGGGTAGATATTGATACAGTTTATCTCGATAGTTTAGGTATATTGTATGCTTATAATGCGGATACTGTAAATGTTGATAGTCTTCATTTTTATTATTTAAAAACAAATTATCCTGAAGATGAAACTATGCTATTATCGGAATTTAGGTCAACAGACGCTATTTCTCTCGATAATAGGGATGTTAGTTGGGAAATAGAATTCCATAGCCACACATTATCAGACGCATTCTCTACTGATATTATTATACCAGTAGGATATAAAATATATTGGACAAATCCAAATCCTACACAAGATTGCGATGTAAGAACTTGTGCGTTTGTTTTATATGGTTCTATTGTGCGGAATTATTAGGAGGTTAAATGATTGCAAAATGGAATGAGATTTGGGATAAGTATTTAATGAAGATTCAAGCTGATAAGTTCCTGCACTTTATTGCGTTCAGGGAATTTACATCGGCACTTTTAAGGGCTTGTGTATGGGCTTGGGTGATATTGATAATTGTTATCGCATTAGGAATAGGCAAGGAATTATGGGATTGGAATCACGGGAGATATTTCGACTTCGGAGATTTACTTGCAGATGCGATTGGCACAGGATTGGCTTACATAATATTCTATGGAGTGAGATTAATATAATGGAGAAGCTCATCCCTAAAGGTATATCCTTTAGCCTCCCTGGGGTTACGATGCCAGGGGTTCTCCATAAAATAAAGGGAATTATCTATGGGAAAGACAGATGAAATATTAAATGAACTATCTCATCAGCGAGATATACAAGGAAAGATATTTGATGAAATCAAAGATGTCAGAAAAGATGTGAACAATAAACATTTAGAAGTAATAAACAAAATAGCTGTCATTGATACTAAAGTAGAGGTACAGAAAGTCAAGGCGAGCATATTCGGAGTTATAGGCGGAGCGATACCAACAGGATTGGCTTTAGCGTGGCTATTATTAAAAGGATATTTTAAAGGAGGTGAATAATGTTAGATAATTTTATGTCCAAAAAGTTCTATGTTGCTTCTGCTGTAACAATTGTGTGGGCGATATCAGTATTGAAAGGTATGTTTGTGGGATTCCCTGTGAGCCAAGCTTCTAATGCCTGGACTTTTTTGACGGTTGTATTCACACCTTTGATTATGACTTTCTGGGCTTGGTATTTCAAGATTGACATCGATGAAAAGAAAACATTAAATGGAAATTGAAATCAATGGTATTGTTTACCGGATAGGTGAACGATTGGAGGTGATTATTGAAGACAATAGCGATAGACGCAGGGCATAATACCCCACATGACTTAGGATTTATTTATGATGATGAACTTTTCGAGTTCTGGGAAAATCGGATAGTCGCAGCTTATGCCGGAAGATATTTACAGCAATGGGGATATAAAGTTGAGGATTTTCAAGGACATTTAGTAAGGGATAAAATACCTTTAATTAATTCTCGGAATGCTGAACTCTCAATCGAGATACATCACAATGCAAATAAAAGCGAAAAAATAAGAGGGGCAGAGGTTATATATCACCCTAATAGCAAACAAGGAAAGAAAGCCGCTAAATGTGTTCTTGACGCTTTGAAATTCGAAGGGTTCACAACAAGAGGTATATTTGAGGGTTATTATAGATATGATAAATCAAAAGGTTTTTTCGCCTGGACTGCAAAACTCTGGAAGCCTTCAATTATCGTTGAATGTGCGTATTTTACAAACCCAATTGATAGACAAGTTTTAAGATATGAAAACTACCATAAAGATATTGGATTCGCAATTGCTAAGGGAGCGATGAAATATGTTAAAGCTTAAACTATTCTTGAACGCACTTAAGAAAAATTACAGGTTAGTATTATATTTTGGTGTGGCTTTAATCCTTTTCCATTTCTATCTCGGGTTAAAGTATCAAATAAGAGAAGGGTTAAGGAGAGAAGAAAACCTGAGAGAAAACTTATTAGTACAACATCGAAAGGATTCCCTCACAATTGTAACCTTAGCCACAGAGAATAAAAAGCTTGATGGATTATATAAATCACAAGCAGAATACACTCTTTACTGGAAGACACTATACAAGGATTTAACAGCGATACAAGACACAGTCGAAGGCAGGGTAAAAGTATCTTTCACTAAAGAAACAAAGTGCGGTTTTATATCCGGATACACCTTGACCGATCCACCTGAATGTCCCTTCGTAAAAGATTCCCTCAAACCAGTAAAGATTAAAACGAATTATTTACAAGTAGGGAATAAAGTATATTCAATAATTACACCTGAAAACAACTGTCTTCAAATTAAGAATGTTAAATCAGAGATTCCTTCCGAATATTTACAACCTTATAAAAAGGGATTCGCGTTAAAAGAGTTTACCTGGGGTGCGATATTAACCGCCGTGGGATTCCTATTGTTGAATTAGCCCCTCTCTAAGCAATAAAAAAGCCCGCCAGAGATGGCGGGCTTTCAAGTGAAAAGACATTTAATTTTTATTTATATAATCCAATGCTTTTGCGTGTGTCATAAATAACTTGTTGTCATTTTCTGTCTGATAAAACTTCCTGACTCCCCACCATGCGACTCTTAATCTCTCTATTCCCAAGTCATTATATCGTTCATAGTATTTCGTGATTGTCCAAATTCCCATATTCATAGTACTCTTATTTGCGCAATCCATATTTGCCTCCTAAGCATTGAAAAAGTTTTCCCAATGTTCGAAGAGTTCGCCTACACCGTTTGTGATATGTTCATCTATACCGGAACCAGTAGCATTTCCGTTTTCGTCTTCTACTCCAATATACAACCTACAAATATAACTATCTCCATTTTCAGAAAAAGAAATATAAGGTGAATGTGTTGGATTTTCAGAAAAATATATTTCATGAAAATTCCTAAAATCCTCTATAGCCTCTTTTTCTTTTTCTTCCGTCCACATTGTTTTTGTTAATTTCATTTCACCCTCCAGTAATGGATTTTTCAACTCTATCAATATATCGAACTGCACATCTAATACTACTTTCAGCCTGCTCTATATCGTTCTCATCTATAGATTCTATGGCAAAATCTAAAAGGTTTGACGCACTATCCAATTTCGGGTGATGGAAGTAATTCGGTGCTACTGTTTCAACATGTATTCGTTCTACTTTCTCCTTCAATTCATTTACCTTTTTGTACATATCTTCTTTTTTCATTTTTTCCTCCGTTTAGTTTTGAGTTCCACAGCTTACTTTATTTTCTTTATCCTTCACTGAGTTTTTCAAAGAGCTACTATATATAAGTACAAGTTTTGTTCCACTTTGCACAAACACCCCTTCGCAAACCCTTTATTTGCAAGTACTTTATTTTTTTCTTTTTGGGGATTTTTACTAAAAACCCTAAAATGTAAAGAAGTCTTGATTTGTGTAAAATACTATACATCTTGATACACCGTGCAATCCTTTGATTGCAAAGGTTTGAGCCAATTTTCAAATGTGTCAAGTTTTATGACACTTATAAACGCTTAATTATGGTAATATTTGCTTAAAACAACATTCTTAAGTCCTTATATTACAATAACTTATTTTCATACGGGCTTAAATATAAGCCCATATTTACATTTATTTACGCCTTTTTACATCTTTACGGACAAAATATTGAAAACTGGAAAAATCAAGGCTCTGCAATACTTGCAATGTAAGGCTTTGAATATAGGGAAATAAGAGGTATATTGATTAAATGTTAAGTCATTGTATTGTAAGTACTTGCAGTAACAAAGTAAGGGTATGTTTATATACCCCCCTGTTTTTGGGCTTTACTGTGTAGCTATATATGAGGCTATCGGGCTATAAACGCAAAATTAAGCCACATATTCGATTTTTGCGTTTTAATATAGTTAACTATAGTTCATTCAAAATAAACGTAAATGCGAGATTATTTCACCCACACAAGACGTGTAAATAATCATCAGAATTGATAATGTTACTCTGGAATTTCTTCTATAATGATTTTAATCTTTTTATCCCCTTTCAATTCTATTTCCTTTCTCCTTGTCGTCTTTTGGGGATTCCTAATATTACCGATGTTTCCTATTCCTTTGCGCCTTGGATTTTTGCCAAATCGATATGCGAATAAAGGACAATTGTTTGTTTCGCAATGTCTGACTTGCTTTTGGTTGCCCGCGCACTGGATGCAAAATTTATGAATCGCCTTGCAAGGGGTTAAATATGTTTCTTTTTTTATTTCAAACCTCCCCTGAGGGAACCCGAAGGCTCCCTCTATTTGTTTATGCGCTTTCACTGTCCCGCTTCGATGACTGTTTTTCTTACCGTCCTATATCCCGTGAAATTATAAAATCCTGCCCGCTTCCTTACCTCAAATACTGTGTTTTCTTCGAACTTCCCTTTAAGGCTTTTGTAATACTTGAAATATTCTACCTCTTTTGTCTTAAGCGAATCCGACAATGCGAGGCAAGTGGTATTGATAAGCATGATTATTGGGATAATATACAGGATTAATTTTTTAATATTTTACCCCCAATCCTACATATACCTCTGCCAACCCATAAGGCTAATATCGGCAATATCGGCAAGTAGAACCTCTGGTCTGCCGCCCATATCGGATGCCATGTGAATATTACTATCAAGTATAGGATGACATAGAGGCATAGGAGTTTATCCATTAGTTTCACCAATTTTTCCTCCAATACTAGTTAAGATTAAACATACAATTACGATTCCCACAATCCAGTTCCCATATCGCAAGAACATTTGCGGAAGTACCCTATCTATTAGTAGCCACGCATTCGCCCCTATCCGAACAATCATATCTCCTGCGGTTATTATGCCAAGTTCGTGATGATATGGATTCTTATACATCAGTTGCTGGAAATATGAAGACTGCCCAGAGGATTTACATAAGGTCGTATATGCGAACCACAAGGGGATAGATGCAAGAGCTATTAGGGGTTTAATTTTATTCATCTTTCTTC
>Ga0307432_1001436_pt1 | contig 14429 bp, 10 predicted proteins | sample SalMarWE160150MG_FD_202158 | JGI IMG/M metagenome (GOLD analysis project Ga0307432, IMG submission 202158) | Salt marsh sediment microbial communities from the Plum Island Ecosystem LTER, Massachusetts, United States - WE1603-150 | ecosystem: Environmental > Aquatic > Marine > Intertidal zone >...
AAACTGGATCTGGTCTTTGCATTAAATAAAGAATAGGGACGGACACCTATTTTCTTGGACAATTATAAAGGAACAGGAGACGGTTCTTTGTTCCTATTTACCCCTACCTGAAACCCTTTGTTTATAGAAATATAATATAAATATAATAGGGACAAATACCTATTTTCATGAAGTAAAAATAATTTAAAAGACTGTTTTTTTGGGAGAGTATGAATTCTAAATGAATTCCGGAGATATTGGAAGGAAATAAAGGGGTCTCAACATTTGATATAACTCCATTTTAAAATACGACAGTAATAATAAATAGGGGTACATCCCATTTTCTTAAGAAAAGAATAGAGATAAAAGGAGAAAAAATGTCTGATAAAAGCATTCTTATCGAAAAAAAAGATAAAATAGGAATCATTACTTTAAATCGACCAGAAAAGAGCAATACCTTTAATGTTCCCTTTGCCAAAGAATTAAATGGTGCGCTTTGGGAGTTAGAGAGAGAGGATGATATTCGAGTCATTGTCATAAAAGCGGCCGGAAAACATTTTTCTACCGGTATTGCATTGGATGAGTTTAAAGATAAAAATGCTTCTGAGTATCGGGAGTTTATTCATTTAATGGATGAGCATAATCATACCATTGCTCGGATGAAGAAGTTGGTGATTTCATCGGTAAAAGGTTATGCGATTGCGAATGGAGCAGGTTTGGCATATGCCAGTGATTTTACCATTGCTGCCGAAGATGCCAAATTTGGTACAACGGCCATTAACCTTGGATTGATCTGTTTAGGACCTGCTGTTCCCTTATCCAGATTGGTTGGAAGAAAAAAGACTTTGGAGTTAATTCTAACCGGAGATATTATTTCTGCACAAGAAGCAGAAAAGTTAGGTTTGGTAAACCATGTAGTTCCCTCCGGAGAACTTGAAGAAAAGACGATGGAATGGGCAGAAAAATTTGCTCAAAAAAGTCCCCTTGCCCTTCAAATAGGGAAAAAAAGTATTTACCAGATGCAGGATTTGCCTTATCATCAAGCGATAGATTGTATGGGTGAGCTTTTTGCTTCCTTATGTTTGACTGAAGATGCAAAAGAGGGAGTACAGGCTTTTCTTGAAAAGAGGAAGCCTTTATGGAAAAAGCGCTAGAGATTACTTTTTAGAAAGGGGGAAGGGAAAATAAAGGAACAGGGGACAGTTCTCTGTTTCCTATTTACCTCTCTGAAACCCTTTGTTTATAAGGCTTTCAGATCCCCTTCAGGAATGCCCTAAAAACGCACGTAGAGTGCCTTTAAACGCGTTTCAATTTTCGTAAAATTGGCAAATTCGATGTTTTTTTTAGCCTTTTTTGGCTTCCCTGAAACTCTGTAACTCTTACAGGAAGCCATTTTTGGATTTTGAGAACGCAAAAATAGGTCAAAAAACACTCATTTTCCGAGGGTAAAAGTATAGGTTGAGGCGAAATTTGCTCATATAATTAAAATAGGAAACCTACCTTTGAAACTCTTATTATACAAGGCTTTCAGGAAGACTTTTTTTGCAGATTTTATCTGCTTTCCTCTTTGTCATCGCGAAAGATACGGTATAAATAAAAGAGATAAATATATATAAAATTAGAGGATTATTAATCTTTATAAGAAAAAATAGTAAGCTTCTAAAACGTAGAAAATATAAGGGTTTCTGCATTTTTTTGTTTTATGAGATGTTGGCAGTGCATTTAAAATATGGAGAAAATTAGGCAAAAAAGAGGTAAAAATCCCATTTTTAGCAGTCTGAAAGTCTTACAAAATAAGGGTTTCAACGAAATATCGCCGTAGCGGTGTTTCTTGAGGCTGCCTGGGGTGATTTCCTATTTTTTAAATAGGCGCTTAAAATGGCTTATTTTGAATGCGAGCGGAAAGCCTTATTTTATAAGGCTTTCAAGAGGGAATTTTTCCACAATTTTAGAATAAATGGGAATAGGATGTATCCCTGTTTAATTAATAAAGGTTTACAAAAAGGACTGAGCAGGGTTTACAAAGAATGATTTAGGGGTTTACAAAGAAATAAAAATAGTTTATAATTTATTTATGAATAAAAGCAGGAATATACAAAAATTTATCCTCGATAATGTAGAAAATCATCAAAGAGATATTGCAATAGTTCTGGCCAAGAAATTTGGATTTTCAAGGCAGAGAGCTCATCAATACCTAATAAGAGAAGTAGAAAATGGAAATATCATCAAGACGGGGCGCACAAGGTGGACCCATTACTTTCTTGCTGATGGAAAATATATTAAATTCATTGAAAAAATAAAACCCGGTATAGCAGAAGACAGAACTTGGTTAAAATATATTAAACCAATGGTTTTATCCTACCCGGATAATATTTATAGAATTTGTGCTTACGGCTTTACCGAGATTTTTAATAATGCCATTGACCATTCAAAAGGAAGCACAATTATTACAGAAATAGAAATTAGCAATAATGCTTTAAATATTACAATTATGGATAACGGAATCGGGATATTCAAGAAAATTCAAAAGGCATTACAGTTAGATTCCATCAAAGAATCCATCCTTCATCTATCAAAAGGCAAATTTACAACTGATCCAAAAAATCATACAGGAGAGGGAATATTCTTTACATCCAGGATGTTTGATAGCTTCTCAATTCTTTCAAATGATCTATTCTATACATTTCAAAACGAAGACTGGTTTCTTTCAACAGAAAAAAATGAAGATTTCAAGCAAGGCACGCTTATTAGAATGGTTATCTCGCTCGATTCAAAAAAGATACCAAAAGATGTGTTCGATCAATATGCCGACCAAGAGATTGGATTTGGGAAAACAATCGTAGCAGTAGCGTTAAGCGGGGATCCAAATGATCCTCATGTATCTAGATCACAAGCAAAACGATTGTTAATGGGTCTTGAGAAATTCAATACAATCATTCTAGATTTCAAAGGAGTTGTATCTGTAGGACAGGCTTTCGTAGATGAAGTATTCCGTGTTTTCAAAAATGAATATCCAAATATCACTATCCATCATGTGGGTACAAACGATGAAGTTGATTCCATGATTAAGAGAGGACTTTTGAAATAAAATAAGCACACATCCCATTTTCTTAGACAATTAATATTTTACTTTTAAATTAAATAAATAGAGAAGATATACCAGGTCAGCAATTCGATAATTTTTAAGGAAAAACCTGTAGGATATGAGGAGTTTCTTAACTAAATAATTGAAGCTTTAGGTATTATTATGAATAGACATCCCAATGGAAGACTTCATTTGACATATCGAATATTATTCGAAAAGTTCTATACACTGACATATTTGGGCGGGGATAAATTTAATGAAGTAAAGAAAATTTTCTTATTCTTGGAGTAATAATTATGCGAGATAACCGATTTGTTGCAGTACATCGTGGCGGTCCACTCACCAAAGACCATCATCATCAATTAATTAGATGGGCAGGGGAATGTTCAGAACATGTATTATCACTTATTGACGAGAATATTGACAAGCGGCTAATTAATGCACTATATATTGGAAAAGAATGGGAAAAAGAAAAAGCAACAGTGGGTGAAGCAAGAGAAGCATCTGTAAGTGCACATGCCGTAGCCAGAGAATCTTCGAACCCGATTATAATAGCAGTTGCTCGTTCCATTGGACACGCAGTAGCAACTGCTCATATGGCTGACCATTCATTGGGAGCAGCTTTGTATGCTTTGAAAGCCGTGAAAAATGCAGGTAAATCAGTAGATGCAGAAAGAAAATGGCAAAATGAACAATTGCCTTTAGAAATTATGGAGATTGCCCTAACTACAATGAGTTTGAAAGGGAAGCACTTTAAAATATAATGAAACTGATGGACAAGGAAATATAATAAGGACAGACACCTATTTTCATTTATAGAAAAATATAGATAGGAAAGAGTTATCTTAAAGGAGTTTATGACAGATACGGGGAAAAATTTGACATCTTTTTAAAAATGGTATATTATTTTAATACTAAATGTAACCGCTTACATTATCTACATTATCGAGGTAAAAAAATGAGAATGACCATCGAACATGTAGCCCAATTAGCCAAAGTGTCTAAAGCCACCGTATCAAGAGTTTTAAATAATAGCCCTAAAGTTACCCAGCAAACTCGAGAAAGAGTAATGGAGGCCATCAAAAAATCGGGCTATTATCCCAGTGTAACAGCCAGAAGACTTACCACCAATAAAGCCGAAACAATCGGTCTGATTATTCCCTCCCCTCAAGATAAAACCTTTGGTAATCCTTTTTATACAGAGATTCTCCGCGGGTTTACTCACCAAGCTAAAATTGAAGGCTACGATCTCTTACTATTTATAAATGAACATCAATTCAACTACTCTCAACTATTCCATGACCGACGTGTCGATGGACTCTTGCTTGTGGGTGTAAACAGAAATGATAAGGGAATTATCCAATTAAGCAAAAATAACTTTCCTTATATACTTACAGGAAAAATAGATTTTGAGAAAGCAAATTATGTTGATGCTGATAATAGGGAGGGAGCTTACCAGGCAGTATCTTATTTGGTTAATTTGGGACATAAAAGAATTGGCTATCTTGGTGGTTCATTTGATTTTGTTTTTAATCAAGAGAGATTCGAAGGTTACCTTCAGGTGTTAAAAGAACATAATCTTGAGTATGGCAAAGAGTTGACTATGAAGAGTATTAACACTGAGGAAAGCGGTTATGAAGCGATGCGCAAACTTTTAGAATCTTCGTCAATTCCTACCGCAGTTTTCGCTGCCAATGACTTAGATGCGATTGGGGCGATGAAAGCGGTAAAGGAAAAAGGTTTAAGAATTCCGGAAGATATAGCCGTTATTGGTTTCGATGATATTCAGTTAGCTTCACATATAGAACCACCCCTGACTACAGTTCGACAACCTATCTATGAAATGGGAATTACCGCTATCAATTTATTGGTTCAACTAATAGAGGGGAAGGAAAAAGAACCACTAAAGGTAGAGCTGCCCACCCGGTTGATAATAAGAGGATCCTCAGGAGGAAAAATCTAAATAGATAATAATTATCCCAAAAATAAAGAGGAACAAAAAAGATGGGGAAATTTGTTATAGGATGTATATTATGTCTTTCAATAATTTTTTCAATAAATAGCTTGGTTTTAGCAGCGGAGTTCACTTTCACTTATATCCCTCTTGAAGACGAGGAAGTAGCCTCAGTAAGTCTACGCGGTTCTTTTAATAGCTGGGGTGAATGGCCTATGGAAAAACAACCTGATGGAACCTGGAGTATCAGTATAGATTTAGAGCCAGGAGAGTATCAGTATAAATTTTTTATTAATGGTAAGTGGCCCCAGGATATGTCTATTGCTCGGGCTGGAGGTCCGGTAGATCCGAGCGCAATAGGATATGTTAATGATGGTTTCGGTGGCCAGAATGCAATATGTAGAATCAAAGAGGAAGTCACAGAAGGTGTGAACCTCGTACATAATCCTGATGACCCTGCTTATTTGTGCATTGCTGATGAGCGTTTAGTGATAAGATTAAAAACTTCACCTCATAAGGTTGCTAAAGTGTTTTTGGTTATCGATGAAGGTAAATGGCCTATGGAAAGACAACTACAATGGGAATACGGTGAAGTCTTTCGCCTTTCTTTGGAATTACCAGATTTACTGAAGTACCGTTTTGTAGGATATACTATTGAAGGTAGTGAATTTTCTCTACCGGAAGACCCTTCTCAATCTTTCTTTTTTGACGGCATTGACCATTTTCCTCAACTTAAATGGGTAAGCCAAGGTATAATCTACCAAATTTTCCCTGAGCGTTTTTATAACGGAAATCCCGAAAACGATGTCTTCGCTCTAAAAAGTGATGAATTTTTATTTAATAAGTTATGGGATCAACATGACCTTTGGGTGAAAGAAGGGCCAATTTTATCAGCTTGGGATAACCCAATTTCCACCCAACATTGCTGTCATCAGTACTTTGGCGGGGACCTGACTGGTATTATTGAAAAACTCGAGTATTTAAAAGAATTAGGAGTTACTGCATTATATTTAAATCCTATTTTTGATTCAGGTAGTGCCCATGGATATGACACTCATGATTATTTGAAAGTAAGTCCAAAATTTGGTACCGAGGAGGATTTACAGGAACTCTTAAATGAAGCACATAAAAGAGGAATGCAGGTAATTTTGGATTTTGTTCCCAATCATACCGGTTTGGGCTTTTGGGCTTTTCAGGATGTAGTAAGGAACGGGGAAGATAGCCCCTATTGGGATTGGTATTTTATTCATAAATGGCCTTTTTCTCCTGGTGATTCAAGTGCTTATGAAGCCTGGTGGGGGGTAGGGAGTTTACCCAAATTGAATACAGGTAACCCTCAAGTAAAGGAATATCTCTTTAAAGTAATACGTCATTGGTTAAACTTTGGTGCGGATGGCTGGAGAGTAGATGTACCAAACGAATTAACTGATGCGAAAGCTTTCTCTAATGAAATGCGTCAACTGGCCAAGATGGAAAAAGAAGATGTTTATCTGATTGTGGAAATTTGGCAGCTTGACCCGTCCTGGGTGCAGGGAGACCAATTTGATTCTCTGATGAATTATACTTTAGGGAGAGATATCTTATTCAACTTTGCCAAAGGGAGTATTGATGGAGTGGGTACCCTGGAAAATTTAAGCCGCTATTTTGCTGCCTATGGAGAAAATGTTACTACTATGGGCTTTAACTTAGTGAGTTCACATGATACGGGACGTATCCTTACCGACTTGGGGGGCGGTAATTTTGGTGATTCGCCAAACCCGAAGGCAGTAGAGAGATTAAAACTACTTTCCACTCTGTTTTATACTCTGCCTGGAGCACCGGTAATCTTTCAAGGCGATGAGCGGGGAATTTTAGGTGAAAAGGAATTTTATGATTCTCATCGTTATCCTATCCAGTGGGATACTGCAGATGAAAGTATTATATCTCACTACAAAAAACTGGCTCAATTGCGTCATGAAATACCCGCCCTTATCAGTAGTGTAATTCGCGTTAATTATGGGACAGATAGCCTAATTTCCTTCTTTAGGGGTGAGCAGGGTAATGATGAGGCGTTGATTGTAGCTAATAATGGAACCGAAACAGTAAAATTTGAATTGCCTTCCGGAAATTGGCACTCGGTAACGAACGGAGAAATATTACAGGGTACCATACACATACCTTCACTTCAGGTGAGAATTTTTGAACGTTTATAGCTAATTCACATTTGAATGATATATAGAAAATAGAATATATGCAAAGCAAACACATACAAGAGAAGTAGAGATTTTAAAAAAGAAGGAGGTGGTAAAAAAAGATTTAGGAATAATTAATTGGATGTTTCATCAAATATTTTTTAAATTTAAAGGAGGAAAATAAAGTGAAGAAATTTTTAACAGTTTTATTAGTGTTAGCAATGTTGATGGGTATGGTATGTATTGCCAGCGCTAAGGTGAATTTAATACTATGGACTAAAGAGGGCGAAGAGCTATTACAATGGAATAAATCTTTATTGGAAGAATTTATGAAAGCCAACCCAGATATTACTATTGAGTTAGTTAAAAAGACTAGTGTAGAAATCCTGAGGGAAGATTTTCTAACTGCCAGTCTGGCTGGTGCAGCCCCGGATATTTTGTGGACTGTGAGTGACCATGCCGGTCCCTTTGTGGTAGCGGATATTATCGAGCCCGTGGACAATCTTTTCGACTTAAATATGTATGTAGACTCAGCTATGGATGCGGTAAAGTTAGAAGGAAAATATTGGGGTATTCCCATTTCCAATGGTAACCAATTAATGCTCCTTTACAATAAGAAACTTATCGCAGAGGCTCCCAAAGACACAGATGAATTATTTGCCGTAGGTAAAAAGCTGACCACCGGTGGAAATTATGCCCTGGTATGGAATCAGACCGAACCCTTCTGGTTAGTGCCCTGGTTGGGAGGTTTTAAGGGAAAAGTTTTTGCTGAAGACGGAGTTACTCCTACCCTTAATACTCCAGAGATGGTAGCTACCCTAAAATTCTTACATGATATGAAGTTTGATGCCAAGATTATACCTCCGGAATGTGATTATGATGGAGCAGATACTTTATTTAAAGAAGGGAAAGCTACCATGATTATTAATGGTGACTGGTCAATAAGTGGTTATGTTAGTGCATTAGGTGATGATTTAGGAGTAGCTCGAATTCCTAAAGTTTCTGCTACCGGTGAATGGCCTAAACCATACACCAGTGGAACTTACTTTATGTTAGTTAAAGATATTTCCGGAGACAAACTGAAAGCGGCTCAGGATTTTATCGCCTTTGTATCCTCTAAAGAAAAACAGCTGGAGATGGTAAGAGTATTAAATCAATTACCGGCTGTAAAGGAAGCCTTAGACGACCCATTGATCACTGAGAATCCTATCCTTAAGGGTTCTGCTGACCAGATGGTAGTAGGTACACCGATGCCTACAGTATTAGAGATGCGTTGTAATTGGGACTCTATGAAACCTGAAATGTTGGCAGTATTAGCCGATATTAAGTCTCCTGAAGATGCTGCTAAATTAATGCAGTCAAGTGCTGAATCCTGTATAAAGAGCCTGGAATAAATTTAATTAAAACAAAGACGAGGGACGATTTTTTCGTCCCTCGTAATCTTTTTACTAAGTGAAACAGTCTTGATAAGGCAAGGGAGGATAGAATGGAAGCTTTAACCGCCGAAGTTGCTGTAAACACCTTAAAAGAATTAGGGAGTATGGTGCTTTATATAATTTTGGGCACTGTAATTCTTGAGATCCTGGTTTACCTGGTGTTAGGTAAAATCTTTAAAAGTAAATATACTCTGCCATATATGTTAATGATAGCAGCAATCTTTGGGATAACTATGTTGGTTATCTATCCTATCGGTTATGAAGTGCGATTAGCTTTTACAAATATGGGCTTACGGCATTTTCGAACTTATACCTTAAGCTGGGCTCAGGGATTGAAAAATTTTGGATTAATCTTTTCCGAACCGGTATTAAAACAGATTAGATTTTTCCCCTTGCTTTTTCGTACTATCCTATGGACAGCTGTTAATGTGGTTTTTCACCTGGCCGGAGGTCTGGGATTAGCCATACTTCTCAATCGCCAGATGCGGGGGCGGGGCATCTATCGTACTCTATTGGTTTTCCCCTGGGCGGTTCCCCAGATTATTGCCGTATTAGCCTGGAAGGGTGAATTTCACTATGAATATGGTTTTGTCAATGTAATATTAAAAAGCATAGGGATGCAGCCCATTCAATGGATGGTCAGTCCCTTCTGGAATTTTGCTGCAGCCTGTATTACCAATATCTGGTTGGGTATCCCTTTTATGATGGTTATTATCCTGGGAGGATTACAAAGCATTCCTTTAGAGTTCTATGATGCTGCTGAAATTGATGGTGCTTCCAGGTGGCAGCAGTTTCGTAATATCACCTTACCCTTATTAAAACCTGTACTTACCCCGGCAGTTGTTTTAGGCATCATCTGGACTTTTAATAATTTTAATGTTCCATATATGATTAATGCTAATGAACTGGAAACTACCGATATTTTAGTCACCGCTTTATTTAGAGCAGCCTTTGAATATCATCGGTATGGCTTTTCTGCAGCCTTTGCTATGGTAATCTTTATTGCTCTTTTTATCATAGCTTCAGTTTATATCCGAATGACCCATGGATTGAAAGGAGCATATGAATAAATATGAAAAATAAAACTAAACAAAATAATATTTCTCGTTTTTTTATATCGCCAAGTCGTGGTGATAGCCCATTTAAAAGGGTAGTTATTCACTTAACTTTAATGGTTGCTTGTGCTATTGCGGTCTACCCTGTATTGCGTATTATCAGTGTATCACTTCGTCCCGGTGACCGTTTACTCTCTACCTCTTTAGCTATTATCCCGAAAGATGCTTCACTTTACAGTTATTACAGAATTATTTTTGAAAAACCTTTTTTGTTGTGGCTTTGGAATAGCTTGGCTATAACCACGACCACAGCTTTTATTGGCCTTATTTTAGCTTCTACTTCGGCTTATGCCTTTTCCCGCTGGAAATTTCCTGGCCGGGGCCCTGGCTTATTTTTCTTGCTTACCACACAGATGATTCCGGCGGCTATGTTAATTGTGCCCATCTATATTCTGGCGGTAAGGTTTCAGCTTATTAATTCCTATCGCGGATTAGCACTGGCTTATTCGGTTAGTTCAGTACCCTTTAGTATCTGGATTTTGAAAGGATATTATGACACTATCCCTCGGGAGTTAGAGGAGGCAGCCAAGATAGATGGTGCCTCTCAAATGGGGACATTCTTTCGTATTATCCTGCCCCTTTCTACCCCGGCTTTAGCCATTGTCTTTTTATTTAATTTTATGATGGCCTGGAATGATTGGATAATGGCACGAATTATGTTACAGAGAGAGAATATGTTTACCTGGCCCTTAGGAATCTGGACCTTTGCCGGGCAGTTTAGAGTAGAGTGGGGCTCCTTTGCCGCTGCCTCTATTTTAGTGGCTGTACCGGTTATGGCTCTCTTTCTTTATTCTTCTAAGTGGCTTATTTCCGGTCTGACGCTGGGGTCGGTGAAGGGATAATATTTTTCTGATTGCATAAGGAGAAAAAAATAAATGAAAAAACAGTTACCCAAAGTTGCCTATTTTTGTATGGAGTACGGATTAGATAATAGCTTTAAGATATATTCAGGAGGGTTGGGGATTTTAGCTGGTGATTATTTAAAAGGTGCAAAAGACAATAATCTGCCAGTGGTTGGAATAGGGATAAAGTGGAAGCAGGGATATACTGAACAGCGAATAGATGAAGAAGGAAATATATATGACTGTTTCCGAGATTATGATTATGATTTTTTAGAAGATATAGGAATAAAAATAAGAGTAAAAATTAGGCAAAATGATGTCTATTGTAAGGTTTGGAAGGTTGACTGTTTTGGAAATGCGGATTTGTATTTATTAGATACTGATATAGAAGAAAATAATGATCGCTGGATTACCGGAAGATTATATGGCGGAGGCGCGGAAGAGAGAATAGCCCAGGAAATGGTGTTGGGAATTGGTGGAGTTAGAGCTTTAAGAGCCCTTAAGATTCCGGTAGATATATATCATTTTAATGAAGGTCATGCAGTTTTAGCCGGATTAGAGCTGATGAATGAAAAAATAAACGCAGGTATGTCATTTGGTAAAGCCCGGGAATCAACCCGTAAAGAAGTAGTTTTTACCACACATACTCCAGTCAAAGCAGGAAATGAAAAGCATAATATAGAGACACTTATGTATATGGGAGCGAATTTAGGTTTTTCATTAGAACAAATGAGTCGTATTGCTGGAATACCATTTAATATGACCGTGGCATCGCTAAGACTATCCAGAAAATCAAATGCTGTATCTGAACTGCATACAGAAACAGCAAACAAAATGTGGGCAAAAATAGAGAACAGATCAAAAATCATTGGAATAACAAATGCAATTCATGTGGGAACATGGGTAGATAAAAGGATGAGAAAAAAGTTTTTAAACTTAGATGAGATGTGGAATAATCATCAGGAAATAAAAAAAGAACTAGTCAATTTTGTGGAGAAGCGATGTGGAGTTAGATTGAATCTTAATGCATTATTAATTGGATTTTCAAGAAGAGCTGCTTCTTATAAAAGAAGTGATTTAATATTTAAAGATGAAAAACGATTAGAAAAATATTTAAAAGATGGAAAAGTTCAAATTATTTTCTCAGGCAAAGCACATCCGGCAGATACAACGGGTAAAAGAATCGTATTAAACTTAGTTGAAATGTCAAGAAAATATCCTAATAGCGTAGTTTTTATGGAGAATTATGATATGGAGATTGGACAAATGCTTACCAGAGGCTGTGATGTTTGGCTGAATAACCCAAGAAGACTGAATAAAGCGAGTGGTACATCCGGTATGAAAGCAGCGATGAATGGAGTGCTAAACTGTTCGATTTTAGACGGATGGTGGCCAGAAGCCTGTAAGGATGGCATTAACGGTTGGGCGATCGGGGACAAAAATATACCTGAAACAGTTGAAGAGCAAGATAAAAGAGATGCAAAAGCTCTTTACGATACATTACTGGAAAGAGTGATTCCTACATATTATAACCGTCATCAAAAATGGTTGGAAATGATGAAAGAAAGTATAGAGTCAACCAGAACGTTTTTTTCTGTGGATAGAATGGTAAATGATTACTACAAATTACTATACAAAAAATAAGAAATTTCTTAACGACTAAGAAAGATGGTAAACCAAAATGCAATTTGATAGAGCAAGTGGACTGCTTTTACATCTTACCTCACTACCTTCAGAGCATGGAATCGGTGATTTCGGGGGAGAAGCATATAATTTCATAGATTTTTTAAAAAAAGCAAATCAAAAACTGTGGCAAATATTACCGCTTAATCCGCCTACATCTGGAGGGTCTCCTTATAATTGTTTTTCTGCTTTTGCAGGGAACACCTTGCTGATTAGTATAGACAAACTAATTGAAGCAGGCTTATTAAAAGTAGAAGAAGTAACTAATGTCCCAAACTTTGCAGAAACAAAAGTTGAATTTTCCAAGGTAACTAAATTTAAAAACGAACTATTTTTAAAAGCATTTAATCGATTTGATGAATTAGCAGAAGGTGATGAATATAAGCAGTTCAAAATACAGAACGAATATTGGCTTTATGACTTTTGTTTTTATATAGCCCTCAAAGAACACTTCAATAATGAAGCATGGAACCACTGGGATGAAGATACTGCCTTCAGAGTAAAGCAGGCTATAGAGAGATATCAAAGCAAATTAGCAGATAAGATACGCTATCAAGAGTTCCTGCAATATATTTTTTCAAAGCAATGGAGCGAATTAAAGAATTATGCAAATCATAACGGTATAAAAATCATAGGGGACCTGCCAATTTTTATAGCGCACGATAGTAGTGATGTATGGGTACATCCTGAGTTATTCGATTTAGACGATGAAGGTAATCCTCGAAAAGTGGCAGGAGTTCCACCAGACTATTTTAGTAAAACAGGACAGCTTTGGGGGAACCCTCACTATAATTGGAAACGTATGCAGGAAAACAATTTTTTATGGTGGAAGAAACGTTTTAAGAAACTACTTGAACAGGTGGACATTATTAGAATAGACCACTTCAGGGGATTTGAAGCATACTGGGAGGTAGATGCATCAGAAAAGACAGCAGTAAAAGGTAAATGGGTGAAAGCACCCGGATACGAATTGTTTTCCGCGGTAAAACAGTACTTGGGGGAACTGCCAATTATAGTTGAAGACTTAGGATTTATAACTCCAGAAGTCAATAAATTGAAGAAAAGCTTTGGATTTCCGGGGATGAAGATTTTACAATTTTCCTTTAGCAAAAAGACTTTTCTAAAATCACGACCAGAAGATTGTGAAAAACACTGCATTTTGTTCACCGGAACACACGATAATGATACATTACTGGCCTGGTACAAAGGGTTAAGACAATCAAAAAATATAAGAATATTAAAAATGTTAGAAAAATACTATGGCATAACCAATGAGATGAGCGGAGAAAAGATTTGCTGGACACTAATTGAAGTAGTTTATAAGTCAAAGGCAAATTTTGTAATAATCCCACTCCAGGATATTTTATGCCTTGGCAATGAAGCGAGGATGAATTTCCCGGGAACAGTTAGCGGTAATTGGGCATGGCGATACAAAAAAGGAGATATTATGAAAGAAATGGAAAAGAATCTAACCATTCTAACCAGAAAATACGAGCGTTAAAAATTACTAAAGAGCTTTAATACTGAAAATATAGGGTCTTGCAATATCACAAAGGCTATACCATATTAGAAGGAAGATAAAAATGATATAGAGTTAAATAATCCAAAAGGTAATCTTAGGCTCGTGGAAATTTTGAATAAAAATGATTTCCTTTTTAGTAAACATCGCTTTTTTTATTAATAGAAGAATTAAGTTTGAATCAGACTTCATAAAATCACAAAATCATGTGAAATATTAAAAACTAAAAATATTTCAATAATTCAACAATTTTCCCTACGTTGATACTTTAAATATCAAATACTTATTCAATTTGAAGAATTGTTGGTATCAGTGCTAAAATATAATTTAGGTTGGGGTAAATAAAAATTATTAATTTGAGAGAGTAATAAATCATTAAATATTGTTTAGAATAAACCCAGAAAAATTCTAAATCATTAGGGATTGATAAGATAAAGAAAAAAGAAATTATGAGCAAATCATAAAAGCTATAAGCAAAGAAAGGAGTTTTAATTTATTGTTTAAGGAAGCCGCAGAATTAATAAAAAATTCAAATAGAGTGACTGCCTTTACAGGGGCTGGAATCTCGGTAGAGAGTGGAATACCGCCATTTAGAGGAGAAAATGGCTTATGGAATAGATATGATCCTACTTTTTTGGATATTGC
>Ga0307432_1001445_pt1 | contig 14353 bp, 11 predicted proteins | sample SalMarWE160150MG_FD_202158 | JGI IMG/M metagenome (GOLD analysis project Ga0307432, IMG submission 202158) | Salt marsh sediment microbial communities from the Plum Island Ecosystem LTER, Massachusetts, United States - WE1603-150 | ecosystem: Environmental > Aquatic > Marine > Intertidal zone >...
TCTTTGATAGCACCGGGATACTTGCCAGGCGTCCATATCCCGGAATTTCGCCATAAACATTCATAGTGCAACCATTATAGCGTCCTTTCATAACTTGTGTGTCACCCATCTATCTGAACTAGATCAGGGTTCAAGCCAGCTTGGATCATTCACTACTCTGTCTATTTGTCTCTCCACATAGACGCAGAAATCTCGAAATTCCTGACAGCTATAGTCATAGTCCGATGGCCCCCGAATCGCAATATCTGAATACCATCCTATCGGAAAGCTTTCGTCCAAACAGGCGCGCACGAACAGGAGCGCGTCACGCTTGATTGCATCAGGGTGTGGAGCATTTCTCAGTGCATCCCTTATGGTCTGGGGCAGCATGGCAAGGTTCCTGGTTCGTGTCACACCGGTAAGGTATTGGAAATTACAGGCACCTAGCGTCATGACGGGTATGCCATTCAGCAAGGCCTCCAGGCCTGTCGTACCAGACACAACTATCACCAATCGTGCCGATGGTACAAAATTGAGTGTGTTTCCGAGGGGATGGAGTACCCGCACATTGGGACTGCGTTCCCGCATTCTCTCGTAGTATTCCATGGGACGCAGGCCATACATGCGGGGGTGATCCTTAACATAAAGCTTCATTTCAATCGGTATGGATGTCGCTATGTTCCATGTTAGCTCTGCTTGATTGCCGATCCAGGGGGCATTCAAGCTGGTTGCCGTCTCCGGCTCTGAATGTAAAGGAAAAAATATGAACTGCTCACCCTCTACCGGCTGATCGAATTTGTATCTGGGCAGACCATACTGCCTCCTCAACCATACTTTGGACATCTCGATTGGCCCGGTAAAGGCGGAGGCAATGATTTTCCGGGTCTGTCTTCCTCGATTTCTGCCGGCAAGGTGTCTAACCGTTTTACTTACTGCTTTCCGGTAGTTCTTGGCTAAGTATGAAGCATTCAACGTCTCCTTTTCAGTGGGACCGACTCCGGACATCTGCGCTGCATCGTGATACTGGTTTTTCCTGTTCAAGATGTCAAAAACGATTCCTTCAGCCTCGTCCAGATGTTCAAACTGGGTGGCTCCTTTTCTTAGTTCGTTCAACCTGTCATAGATGAACTTGAAGTGCTCGTATGGAGTGTTCGAGAACGCTTCGTATTTTCCTATTCTTACCGGCAAGAGGAACATTGTTGGAATTTTTCTTTGAAAAGCCAATTCAACGATGATGTACTTACTTAGATTCACAACATCCGTGAGCAGAACCAAGTCAGGTTGGAGCCATTGAAACAAATTGAATACATTACCGTAGACTCTGCTCACATGTGCCTGCAGTTCATAGTGAGACCGCCGTGTTTTATCTAGGAAGAACTTGCCCTTATCGGAAACATAAAACAACGTGCGATCGCCACGCACCCATTGCCACATTGAAGATAGCTCGATGGCATCTTCAATAGTGTTCAAAGGCGGCTGCTGCTCGGTCTTAAGTGGCTTATAGAATTCTGATCGTATCGTTATATCGAAATCATGTTTGAAGTCCGACAGGCGTTCCTTTTCTTCGTGGCTATTGAAAACGAGCAGTGCCTTGTCTAGTTTTCCGGCGCGACGCAAATAGCTTGCGAGGTGAAGCATCGCCTCATTCCTATTGATGTCAAACAGTATGTTCATTTCACGGGCCACCACTGCCCACATCTATGGAATCGAGGCCGTTAGCCCAAAATTGAATACCAGCGATTATCTTATCCCAACTATACCTTTTCCCCTTATTGTACATAAACTTATTGGTAAATAGATTTAACACTCCTTATGTCTTTTCTTATTAAGGCAATCACCGATTTCTCTTGCAAGTTTCATTATGTCATACGCCTCATCAATAGGTACTGGAGGCGGTGTATTGAAAAGGATTGCATCAATATATTGTCGCAATTGCTCAGTGGTTCCCAAAAAAGGACTTTGTGCAATTTTTGTTTTGGTTTTAGCAAAGATACTCTTGTATTCATTATAGTTAACAATATATAAAGCACTGTTTTTTTGATTGTAAAGCATTGCTTTCATTTCACTAATGGCATGCCGATGACGCTCAATATATAAATGTCCATCTGTCCCATAAATCGTGATAATGATTTGTTTCCCTGCATTACTCCTTTGTGTAAATCGCAAATTAACAAAAGTTGGATTTCTTAGACCAACAAGTGTAATACTGGCCTCACTTGAGATCATCCATGGATAATCTGGAAGAACTCCTGATAGACTAGCATTCTCTAATTGCATTTCACCTACAAAGTACCTTGCTAAGTATATATAATGTGGCATTACCTCTTCCCATCTTCCCCCAGGAAGATTATGACACCAATTATTTTTATCTCGAACAAATCTATCTCCTTCAGGTGTGTCTTGCCAAAAAATATCTACTCCAACTACTTCACCAATTTCATTGTTTTCAATTTTATTTTTGGCATCTATAATGCTTCTTTCAAACCGCTGGTTATGCACAACGCAGAATTTTACATTGCTTTTCTTAAACTTGTCCAAGACCTCTTCCATTTCAGTCATATCCATTACTAAAGGTTTCTCCACCAAGACATGTTTGTTGCTGTTGAACGCTTTAATGATTTGCTCCTTATGAAGTTTTGGTGGTGTGCATAAATCAATTAACTCAATACTTGGGTCTAAAAGTAAGTCTTCATAGTTGCTATAAAACTTTTCCACACCATATTTATTTTGGAATTCCTTCCCCAATTTTTCATTTATATCGCATACAGCGACTAATTTCGCTCCTGCTATATGAAGCCAACTGAATGCATGCACATGTGCTACCCCCCCACAACCAACTAGTGCAACGTTTACATGTTTATTATTCATAATAATCGCTTGTTTTGTTGCTACCTGTGTCAAGAACCCGTTGATTCTCTCAGCAGGTTTCTCAATTCCTGCAGCGAGTTCACTATGTTAACCCCGGAGGATTCCATGACCTCCTGATTCCCTGTCATCCTGTAGTCGGCCGCGTATTCATTTCCAATGTAGGCTGCAACGAATTCCTTGCTGAGACAGATTGATCGACCCCAGCCGAATAGCAAGGTGTTCAATAATGACGTACTCGATTCCAATCCAATCACTAGCACATCTTGCCGCCTAGACCTGTCAAGTATGTACTCCAATAGTTGCTGTCGAAAGTATAGCTGCGCATCGTGCTTCGCACAAATATCCTGCAAGCGATGCACTATCTCCGTACCCGTCCTAGGATGAGCTTTGATGAGTATCGATACCGTCTTGTATGCCGAACGGACTATTTCTAACAGGTCATCGTGCATCCTCAGTTCGTTTTCTGCTAAAGATTCTGAGCCGGCCGGAGATCTCAGTTCCGAGGCCCTTGACGGGAGTAGTATGATGTCTGGGCCCTTTCCCAAAGGCCACTGATCGTCGTAAATATCATCGAGAATTTCACCCACAAGCCTGATGTTGCTTAGCATGACAGATAATGGCACGTAACGTGTCTTCGCCTGGGAATGTGGTGGCGCAAACTTCTGCCACAAGCTACCTTCTGGCATAATATACATGTCAGGACGCATAAGTCGTTGAACGGCTAACTGGCGAAGGTCACCTAACCCACTGGTATCTGAAAGGGATAGATGCCTCTTCTCCTGTTCGAATGCGGCAACGTAAGACCCTATCCCGTCATAATATTCATATACCATGTCGGGTAAAGTTTTCCGCAGATGGTGCAGCGCATGATGGCTGTATGGCACCCCTTGACAGTACCAGTAAACAACCATAGGCCTGTCGTGTGCAGGATCATACAGACGACGGACATCACTAAGAGTGGGTGAGGGCATGGAAATAGGGTCTACAGTCTGCATACCAAGGTGTGCGCATGCCTTAATAAGCGTTTTCTTCAGGTCATCGTTCTTGGCAGACCCAGGAAATGGCAGAACCGTACATTGACCCGTCGAAATTCCACATACATCAAGAGCACTGAGGAGGAATGTAAGTTGCGCTGGTCCTGTGCAGAAGGCGACGTGCGAGAACCCGTCCATATGCTGCAATCCGTTGCTGAATCGACCGTACACGGCTGTCGCTCCATCATCTTCATTCGATACTGTCATTCGGTGGCCGCTTTGCACTTTTGTCATTGCTCGCCTGGGTTTCAAGTTCTGAGACTTTTTCAGCGAGTTTGTTCTGTTCCTTGAGAATGTCATAACCGATAAGGAAGACATCGTCCTTAGTGGCGGAAAGTTCTCTTTCAGCTGTCTTCATTTCCTTTTCAACCGTCTTCATTTCTTTCCTAAGCTCTACGAGCGTGGCATTTAATGCGCTCAGAGCCTTTTTGATATCCGATACCCGTGTTCTTTGGTCGCTGATGATGCGATTTAATATGGACCTGGCATATAATAGTGCCAGCAGCCCACCGCACAAAAGTAACAGCGCACTGGCGATTCCCACCAGGTACCAGCGTAGAGGTTCGACTAAAGCCCCGGCAACGTAAAGTCCTGCGATAACGAGGAGAGCTATGCCGCCGATTCCGAAGAAGGTTTTCTTCAGCGTTGTTAGGCCCCACTTGCCGAGGCGGCCGATGGTGCCTATCGGCGGGTAATTCTTCATCAAATAGTTTATAGGCCTCCACCAAAGTTTCTTAAAGTACAGTTTCATGCTTTCTTTTGGCGATGGTTCTTTTGTCCAGCCAGGAGGATAAATTGGCTCAATTCGACCAGATTGCTTGGAGTAACCAGATAGCGCTTTCGTATCCGGCTTCTCCACAGGATAATAATATGACGCCGCCCTGTCTCCCCTCGCCAGCATGGCAATATTTCTAAGAATTCCGTACGTTCTCTCCGCATTATCGGGAACAATCGGTCCACTTTTTGCAACCAGGCTGTCAACCAGGTCTTCGGGCCCGTGTAGATGAAGCTTATCGCTAGTACTTGCCCCATAAAATACTTCTGAAACAAGAAACCCGCAGAAATTACGAAACAAATGGATTTTCTGTTCAAAATCAGTCTTGTTCAGCGCTTCCTCAATGACATCATGTAATTTGCCTATCTCCGTACAATGATACGTAGCACCGCTTGCTGCAATAGGGTTAGGTGCCAGCGTAACTACGGGTTTGCCCATTGCCAAGGCAGGGAATGCAACCTTGGTGTTGAAAACAATAGCAATGTCCGCTGAATCAATCACGTCTGATAAATCTACTTTCGGATCAACGAACTCAACGCCTTCCGGCATCTTTTCACGAATAATTTCTTTGCATGAAGGATGACTTTTAACGACGAGAGACCAACCGGAGTAATTGGCAATTCGAGCTAGTTCAGCAATGGCTTGATGTGGCTCATCAAAGAGAGGATAGTCTATTTTACCCTGGGGATGATTCTTCTGCCCCCAATATGTGAAAACCACGTTATCCATAGGCAAGAAGAGCAGTGGTCGTCTTAAGTCATGTTTTTTGTTCCACTTTGTCCGTTGTCTGGCACGGAAGCCGCTGTTCGGATTGCCAGCCAAGCTGTTGCAGATGGTCATGCCAAGCTTATGTAGTTCGTGTGAGCTATTGCTCCATTTTTCTCGATTACACTGCCATATTTGGGATTCGGCAAATAGTCCCTTTTCCTCTACCCAAATTGAATCGAATGGTGAACGTTCCACAAGTACTGTGTAACTGCCATAATAAAGTCCTGCCTTGCGAAATAAAGCTGGTATTGGTGGAGGCGCGTTCCAGGTGAGGACGACAGCAGGACGTAATGTTCGCACTGCCGTGTCAACGAAATGTGCCAGTCGTATCAGGCCCGATGTCATCATTTTGTCGTATAGTTGATCAGGCTTCAGGCGTACCAAGAATTCTTCAAAAAGGTCGACGTCTTCCCTGGATAGCCAGGGTAAACTAAGTTCCAACCCCTCGGCAGGCAAATGACTCATTATTGCGGCGTTTCTGACAGCGCTTGAGTCCATATCAAGAGATAGCACTCCCTGCATTGGAGGGGTGATTACAAATGACGTAACACTTATGGTTATTAGTCGCCATCCCTGTCTTGCTGAATAGGCTCCGAATTCTTTCCAAAACGCGTACTCAATGGGTGTTCCGTGGAGAGGATTTATAGCTAGAATTGTTCTGGTAAAAGCTTTTAAAGGCATCTTTTTACATCACCACATGATAAATATTAGTTCAGTCGTTTGTGGAGCAGTCATCGACCAAAACGATTTCGTATTCATCGCGTCGCAGTGTCTGATTCACAACCGAGTGCAGACACGCTTGAAGGAGCTGATACTCGACATTGTAAATGGTAACAACGACGGAGATTTTCATTGTAGCGCTTCAGTCCTTTTCAGGCAGATTGACCGTGTCATAGTTCGGCTTCCATACAGAATCTCTAGCGTATGCTATAACGCTCCCTCGATGTTGTCAAGCCAGAGGTGGCTTGCCTGTGAGCAGCAATATGATACAATATGCAATAATGCCCTGGGGACAGCCAGGATATTCAATACAATAGCAAGAGCGCGGTAGCACCTCCTACCAGGTACCGGCGGTTCAATCAAAGGTCAGGCAGTTTAGAGTCCTACGGCAATAAGGAGAGATATGCCGCCGATGCCAAAGAAAGTGTTTTTCAGCGTTGTCAGGCTCCACGTGGCAAAGTGGCCGAGGGGCATTATCGTTGGATAAGTGTCTCCAGATAGGCTATAAGCTTTCTATGGCGCATCCGCCGGTACATCATCGCCAGACGCGGATGCCTCCGCATGACATACGTGGCTAGCCTGTAAAGCACGCGCAGGTACCACTGTCGTGGCATGTGGGACTTTGAAACAGCGGGAGATGTTTTATCTCTGCCCGGCCGGGCGGAAAACTTCAACGTTTGTCGCGCCAGCGACCTTAACTTATCATCACCCGGGTCTTCAAGAAACCCTATCATATTGCCCCAGGTCGTGTCCAGTTTCAATGCGGGAGAATAGCGAACCAGCCGACTCCAGTCATGAGTAGTGCCATAGCGAACAATCGGGAGCCATTCACTCACATATACGGAATAGCCGCGACGGATGAGCGTGTCGGCAATTTCGTGTGCTGTATATCCAAGTGGAGTCGTTTTTGCGTCTTCAAACTCTACAAGGATAACTTCCGGCTTGTCGCTTTCCCATGGAAAGCCGTCAAGAACGAACTTGTCAAATCCCTCAACGTCTACCTTAAGAAAATCAACATGACGAAGCCCCGCCTTCCGATAGTAGTCAGCAAGCGTTGTCGTCCTGACTTCACCTGCCTGTTTATGCCCAGCGGTAAAAGCAAATAGACTGCTGATGCCTGTGCTTTCGTCGCTCCTGAAGAATGGCACCGTCAAGCCTGATTTGTCACATACCGCTTCCTCGTTAACAATCAATCGTGAGCAGGGCGGCCACCTGTCCAAGAGTCTTTGCCTGTTGTTTGAATCCGGCTCAAAGGCGTGAATTGTCCACCCCTTTCCGAAATAGATGTCCAAACTATTACCATAGGCTGCGCCGACATCGATCATGATGCTTCCGCTATCGCCAAAATACCGGGCGATCAGATCTTCTTCGGGGAGTTGAGCTTTATGCCGACGCTCGAAATCTCCGACAATCAGGCCCGGGCCCTCGCACTGGAAGGGCTCCTGTTCATGCAACCGGTCGAAGAACAGATCGGACACTGCGGACTGTTGCTCACAATCGCGCTCCAATATCTCCGTTACGGCATCAGCAAAGCGGTGAGTAACACACTGACCATCTGGTTGATAGGCCGTATGCCATTCAAGAAATGGGAGGGCGCGCTCCCGGAAATCGACACCTGACTCGATGTCCTTCGCTACATTTTGAAGTGCGCGTATCAACTCCTCCTCGGTCGTCGCAATTTCATATGCGTCGAGGGGGGATTTAAACTTGTCAACCTTTTCGTTGTGAGGATTGAAGTAAATTACTGGCTTCCCGCTCGCAAGTGCTTCCAGAATACCCGTCGCAAAGCGGCTGACGAAAACCGAGCACCTGTCGATGAGCTCATATTGCGTCAGCTCCGATACCGGATAACCGCTAAGATCGGCCTTGTCCATTGGGTGTTTCGTTATCACCCATTCGTAGCCACAAGCGGCAAATGCATTTCTCGCTTTGATGATGAATTGCTCATGCGCTGTTTCGAGGACTCCATAGCTGAAATTTACGTTCAGGACAGCGAGAGGCTTCTCAGGGAACGAGGGTACTTTGGCTGCGAGTGATTCGATTATGGGAAGCCCCACAACATAGGTCTGCCTGTCTTCGAAATACTTCTTATCATCGCTCCCGGCCAAAAAGACATAATCGCAACGACGATAGGGCAACTGGTGATGACCTTCGGAATCGACCCGGAGAAAATCGTTGATTCCCTCGACCATGGATACGGACGGCAGCCCGAGCTGATGGCGATACTCCAATGCTTCCCGGAAGTCATCGTTGAAATCGTTGAATGTGATGACGAGTCTGGCGGTGCTAAGCCAATCCGGATCATACGGTCGTCTGGCGATCTTTATGCGCTCCATGCCCCGGAAGATCTTATTCTCTTCCGGAGGTAATTGACGTCGTCCCCCGGCTACAAAGGTTGAATTATCAAGTATGACACAGGGATAGCCACGCAGTCTCAGTTCATGCGCGAACGCTGCGGCATTGCGGAGTTGATAGTCCACCTGGCAAATGATGACGACCTTGTCTTTCAATCGCCGGGCTATTTCAGTGGGAACCAGAGAATATTTTAAACGGGTCTTGTTATCCGGTTGCGCCGGAACGCCGCTGGGAAAGTTCTGCTCGATTGCTTTCTGCAACTGCATTGGTCGCCCGGCAATATTATCCGCATGGAGGTGCTCCAGCAATTTCGTTCCAGGCAAAGATGGGTTAGGTCGATTGAGCGGAAGCGCCCGATATTTCTCATTGATGATATTCAGCATTTTGACTTTATCATCAATATCTAAGTGTTCGCAAAAAACGCAACGCCGAACACAGCTACTTACATGTACCTCGACACCGTAAGGCATTGCAGCTGAAAGCTCTTCGAACATACCATGGCGCCTGGCATTTTCTATCCAGTCATTGATTGAGCGGAACACGCCGTCTACGTTACTGGTAGTAAAGCGTGAGAAAGAGGTCAATCCTGCTTCATTTACCACATAGTAATAAATTGGCCTGTTAATGTGCGCCACGTTTCGTGACTTGAACACAATCCTGGCAAACATTGCGACATCCTCGTACTTTCGCTCTAGAGGCAGATCGAAAGTATCATCGGTCAACGTCGCCCGTTTGAACAGACGCCCGCACATTGTGAAGGAATGTTCTCCAGAAAAGACCGCCTTTAGCCTCGCTACATATTCCGACGGCAGGGGCCTTGCCCACCTAGGCAGGTAGTAGTAGCTTTTAGTGCCGTTAGCCCACCTAAAACATGGGGCAGTTATCACATCCGCCTCGGTTTCGTGAGCCTTCATACTGAGATTCTCGACTGCGTCACGGGTCAGAATGTCGTCGCCGTCAACGAAAAGGACATAATCTCCATCCGCTGCCTTGACGCCAGACCAACGAGATTCGTTAGGGCCACGATTTTCCGTGTGCCGTACCAGCTTTATGTTCGCCACACCCTTTGTGAATGCACTAATCGCGGCGATCGTGTCGCCATCGGTGGAGCAGTCATCGACCAAAATGATTTCGTATTCATCGCGTCGCAGTGTCTGATTCACAACTGAGTGCAGACACGCTCGGAGTAGCTGATACTCGACATTGTAAATGGTAACAACGACGGAGATTTTCATTCTAGCGCTTCAGTCCTTTTCAGGCAGCTTGACCGTGTCATAGTTTGGCTTCCATCCAGAATCTCTAGCGTATGCTATAACGCTCCCTCGATGTTGTCAAGCCAGAGGTGGCTTGCCTGTGAGCAGCAATATGATACAATATGCAATAATGCCCTGGGGACAGCCAGGATATTCAACTGGGAGACGGAGTCCAAGAAGTTATTGGAGATTGACCGGAGGTTGAGCTATCGCTTCGATGATAGAACAGCTTAGAAGGGTCTGGCAGAGACGGGAACTGCTGTGGTATATGGTCAAGCTCCAGATGAAGGCTGAGAAAAAGAACAAGGTTCTCGGCTTTGCCTGGAGTTTCCTTGACCCTTTGCTATTGCTCCTCGTCTATATGGTCCTGGTGCACTATATATTCGGACGCGGCGGACCCCAGTTCCCGGTGCTGCTTTTTATCTCCCTGCTATCCTGGAGATGGTTTACCTCTTCGCTGAGTCGTTCGGTTACCTCCGTAACTTCAAAAGTGGGGCTGATACAGAGCGTGCGTTTTCCCCTGGCTATACTGCCACTGTCCGGTATTATTATCGGCTTTTTTGACTGGCTTTTCGGCTTCGTTATTCTGGTGCCCATGCTCTTCATCTTCGAAGCATCGTTGACGGTGAACATACTCTGGCTGCCGGTGCTTTTACTCATCCAGTTTGTAGGCACCGTGGGAGCCTGCCTACTAGTCGCTGTCGTGGGTACTTACCTCTCGGACCTGGGTAATATCATCCAGTTCCTTATCAGACTGGGTTTCTATTTGTCACCTATTCTATACTCGGTCGAGGGAACGGTGCCCGAAAGGCTTACTATGTTGTACATGCTGGGCAATCCCTTTGCAGGGATGATGGAATCATACAAGAACGTGGTGATCCTCGGGGCGCCGCCCAATGAGTATGCCCTGTGGGGCGCTGCAGTTGCTGTCATAGCATTCCTGGTGGGGCTGTGGTACTTTTCCCGCGATGAATACAAGCTGGTGAAGGCGATTTAGAATGATAAACGTCAGCGACCTGGGAATCAAGTTCAAGATGGGGAAACGCCGGCGCTCCCGGGCGTTCACCTTTCTTTTCGAGAGGTCGCACAACCGGCAGCGGCCAACCGGCGAGTTCTGGGCGCTCAGGCACGTAAGCTTCACCGTGGAACGCGGGGAAACAGTGGGAATTATCGGCAGGAACGGCTCGGGCAAGAGCACTTTGCTGCGGGTGATAGCTGGCATTTATCCGCCCGACGAGGGCACGGTCTCCGTTGGCGGCGAGGTCTCCACCCTCTTCTCGCTGGGTACCGGGTTTAATGCGGAGCTTTCCGGGCGGGACAACATCTATCTGAACGGTATCATGATAGGTATAGCGAAGAATCAAATCGATGGAATAAGTGATGCCATAATCGAGTTTGCCGAGCTGGGTGATTTCATAGATATGCCGGTAAGGACTTATTCGTCAGGTATGCGTTCACGGCTCGGCTTTGCTATTGCCATGCACAGCGATAAGGACATTGTGTTGATTGACGAAATTATGGGCGCCGGCGATGCCGTGTTTCGCCAGAAGGCCGATGCCGAGATGAGACGGATTATCGGCGAGAGGACGGTGCTGATAGTGAGCCACGACATGAACACTATCAAGGAATTTGCCAACAAGGTAATCTGGCTCAACAGGGGAGTCATGGTCGCCATGGGGGAACCGAAAGAGGTGGTAGAGCAATACCTGGCGGCGTCCAAGGTAAAAAAACCACCTCCCGATTTAGACTAGTCACGGCCTGACAAATAGACCTTGGCATGGCGCTCATCGGCAATTCGCTATCGTTGGTCGATGTAAGGGGAAAGGCTATTTAGTAGATTCCTATATCTCTCCACTGCTGCTTCGTACGTGAATTCCTTCTCCACCAAGCTGTGGGCATTCCGCGTGATTTGCTCCAGGTTAGGATGACTTAAAGCCCTGATGATATTCTGAGCAATGCATTCCGGAGAGTTGTTTTCCATAATGAAGCCTGTTTCGCCATCTCTAATAACATCCGGGATGCTTCCGACCGGCGTTGCCAGGACCGGTGTGCCGCAGGCCATGGCTTCGAAGGCAATGGCTGGCCCTGATTCGGTATAGGAAGGGACAACCAGCAATTTTAATTCGTTCAAATAATGTGGAAGCTCACCGTGGGGAATCCAACCGACATATTTGAATTTACCATTTAATTTGTTTGCATATTCTTCAATCTGGCTACGCAGTTGCCCATCGCCTCCTATTAGAAATGCCGCCTCGTCTCTCATTTCCATTACCTTTGGGATTGCTTCCATGAAGTTTAAAATTCCCTTCTCCTGGCTCAAACGCCCGATATAGCCAACAAGGGTAGCTCGCTCCTTTAATGGCTTTCTCATTTTGAATTTGTCAAAATCAAGGAAGTGCCTGCGGGCTGTGGAGATTTTATATTCATATTTTTCCAGACCCCATGCTTTGATGAGGCTTCCTGAATAGATGACTATTCTTTTGGAAAGAGAAAAGTTAATTTTTGTTACGAGCCCTACTACTTTCGATATGAGTCCCCCAATTTGGGGTCTCATCTCATCGGGGGCAGATCCCGTTAAAGCCAGTACAACATCTTTTCGAAGTATTTTTACAGTTAGCATCGGCAGCAATAGTACGGGTCCGCCAAAAAAGAAAATCCAGAAATCAACATGCCTAGCTATTCCGCAAAGGCGCCAGGAAATCTTTAACTGCGTAGAAACATTATTTATGATTCTCACAAATGTGTTTGCCGTTGATTCCTGTTCTATGAGATAGAGATGCACTTCAGGCTTGGCCTCGATAGAGATATCACGCGCAGCTCCTCCTGTAATAATGCGTAGTTCATTGGAGAACGGATACAATATTTCTATCAATTGCTGTAAAGGGACAACGCCTGCCTCAAGTATAGGCCAGGTCACCACACCGATATTCGGTTTTTTCTTATTTATCATCTGTGGGCGTCCGCAGACGGTGTTCTATTTCTTCATTTGGTCCAAGTACTCCCTGAGCCTGTGAACCAAAGTTGTCTCACCCTTGAATTCTATGGGTCCTATGTTCACATTTTCCACCGCAGATTCCAGGTTGCTTATATCATACACTACAATTACCCCCCGGCTTTCCATCTCCCTGGCGATTTCGAGTTGATGGTCGTCAATATGCTCTCCATACCTCTTCATCCTTGGCACAAGAATAAGCGGTTTATTGTACTGCGTCGCTGTCAATATTGACCCGATGCCCGCGTGACATACTACCACCCTGGCGCGAGCGTATAACTCCTCTATCTCATTTGCAGCCATGAATTTAAAATAATCACAGTTTTTGGGCTCATAGTCTGTGGAGCCAATCTGCATCACTACCTGCTCATCTAGTTCGCCAGCTATACGGTCCATTGCCCGGACCAGCCTTTTAAAGGCTCTCATTCCCCCTACGGTCACAAATATCAAATTACCTTCCCCCAGTACTGTGCCTTCTTGCCATATTTTTTTAATAGTGGCTCCCACTGCACTAAGAATAAATCAGCAATGGGATAAATAAGCTTGCCGGCAGCGGACTTGGTCGTGATTCTGGTTAGAGTTTCGATAAGGATAACCTTTGCACCCAGAAGTTTAGCCACATAACAGAATGGGACAGCGATTTCGCCACCGCCTGTGGAAATCACCACATCCGGCCTCTCCTTGAGCAGGATGCGGAGGGCAATAAATATGGTCTTTAGCCATGTAATCCTTTCCCGAATATACCCTTCCTTGTATTCAATGAAGTAAGCTCTTTCCAGATGCTGGGAGTACTCGGACTTGTGCGTAACGAAAAAGTACTCCTTCCCCTCAAAAGCAGGCATCAGCCTTTGTGTCTCGGTTAAGTGCCCGCCGGGGCTACAGGCTAAACAAATCTTCAATGCATCTCTCCTGAAGCAACTGCATGATTTCTGCTAGGTATCATAAAAGATACCCCCGACCCTGCACGATGTGAGCTACATATTTCAACTCGTTGCGGTAAAGGTAACGTAAATACCACGGAGCTTATTTGTCTTTAACTTCATGAACTCTCATCTCCAGCAGTCGCCAGTCAATAGTCTAGAGTCGAGAGTCAGATTAGTCAAGACGCCGAGTTTGTTGAGTTTATTGGGTTTGTTGAGACGGCTAGATTGCTTCGTCCCGATAAATTGGGACTCGTAATGACAAAGGGGGCGTGTCTCACAATGAGGGAAAGGGAAGACGGCTTGCGATAACAAATAAGAACGCGATGCCACGTTTATTTTCGCCTGCTTAAGGCGTTCAGGATTATACCGGTAAAGATGCTCAATATGCCAGCGATGATGAATAGAGTGGTCAGTATGGTGCTGCCTATGGCCAGTTCGCCTGTGTTGGCAGCTAGGTTAATCACCCTGATGCCGACGATGATACCAATCACCAGCAATATACCACCGGACAGTCCGAAGAAAAACAGGGGTCTCCTTTGCGAAATCATGACTATTATCTGACTTAGAACGTCTATGCCATGTCTTATCGGGTTGAGAGTCGAGCCATCTTTGGTATATATGTTGGAGATTGGCACCTCGGTTATCTTGAGGTTTTTATCGGCGGCGCGGGTTATCATCTCCGATTC
>Ga0307432_1001451_pt1 | contig 14319 bp, 28 predicted proteins | sample SalMarWE160150MG_FD_202158 | JGI IMG/M metagenome (GOLD analysis project Ga0307432, IMG submission 202158) | Salt marsh sediment microbial communities from the Plum Island Ecosystem LTER, Massachusetts, United States - WE1603-150 | ecosystem: Environmental > Aquatic > Marine > Intertidal zone >...
CATTCATCGATAAGCAAGATAGCATTCCACTTTTCTGCATTCCTAAGACATTCCTGTAATCTTTTTTCTACAGTATCAGCACTAATACCTAATTGTGCGGATTGTACTTTGTAGAGAGGTTTCTCCACTATTTCAGCATAAACCTCAGCGGTTAACGTCTTTCCAATTCCCGGAAGACCAGTGGAAATAACAATAATACCACCAGACTTACCTTGGATAATATCATCCTCAAGGTCTTCAACACCACCAAGCAAAATGTCAAGAATATTGCTTGTATCTTCTGGAAGAATCAGCTTATCAATAAGTGTCTTGTCGTACACATATTCCACCAAATCTTTAACATGAGATCGAACTTGTCTGTAAGAAGTGAGATCATACATTTGTATATAGGCATGATAGGGGATTTCTATATCTTCATCACCACCCCAAAATCTCTCATTACCCACAATCATCCGTGATGGTAATTTCTTTTCATCTTCATCAACTACCAGTTTTGATGGAGCACCATGTTTTTCCAAACAAATATATTGCCTACTATGATAGCCATCATTAGTTCTTGCATTACCAATACTGGTGAATTGTTTACCAATCTGAACAGCATATTTACGATAAATCTGGTAATACTCCTCATATTGTTGCCAGTCTTTTTCGGTTACTATGAAATATCCCGATCTTTCCAATAAGCTTGCCACTGGTGTGTCTCTAATATCATCAGAATGGAATGTCATATGTGTGGTACTTCTTTCTCCAGCATACATGTAAGCCATATCAACCTGACAATAAGCAGGATAATCTCTTTCTGCTGGTTTGTAGGTTATTTCAGTTACCAGATATAAATTGTTTTCTTTATCAATGAGACAATGCTTGTATGTATGGCTCATTAAGAAGTTTTTAATACCAATAGCCAAATGGTCAAGCCTTGTGTATGTTTGTGATTCTGGTTTATTCCTTGATTTCTTAATAACTGAAATCATCTGAAATATTACGTTCAATTCTTTTTTTATTGTGTCATATTCCAATAACCAGTTATGTGGTTCGTTTTGGACATATTCATTTCTCAATTTTTTGAAAATTTCTATGTCACCATACACGGTTTTCAAATATTCGTGTATTATATCCAATTCATCGGTGTCTATTCTATTCAGATCAACACGAATAATATCGGTTTGATCTCTAAACATACTACTGCTTGCCAAGTATTCACTTGACTTCTTAACCATTTTTGAAATTTGATTAATTAAAAATAAACGTACACCAACGTCTATTGTTTTGGTATCATCACGACCGTACCTACTCATAATTCATATTTTAATTTATGTTTATCATAACTGTTGTGGAATCGCACCATTCACAATAAGCACCAACTGAGTCTAGATATTTTTTAAATTCCGGATTTATTCCATCGGTGTAAAGGTTTTTATCAAACAATAATTCACTATCATTGTTGTAACTACCTTCACCAGTCCAGATATAATCCTTATAGTCTGGATTATAATCATACCCATTTCTGAACCATGCTTCCGGATATCTTGTTTTCAATTCCTTTTTCAGTTGCTGTATAGTCATTGTGTGTTAATTATTAGCTGCTAGCGATCTGTACATCATTTTAACATTGTCAACTAAAGTTGATTTTTCATCTGTTGATAAATCGCTATCATTGATTTCTGAGAATATTCTCTCTGCCTCGAAAATGTTATTTTTTTCTAGGGCGTTCGATATTTTATCTACTATGTTTATGTTCCGTTTCATACTTTCTCATTTTTAGTTGCATATCATCAGATACCTAAACACTCCCTTTAATAAAAATGGGGTAGCATTTTTGATGAAATCAGATGCATCACTGGTTGGCATTTCAATCATTATTTTTTCCAACTCTGGTATGTTTGATTCATCCAAGGCTTTTTCTAATCTTAATTCGATTTCTGTAATAAACATGATTTCTTTATTTTGGTTGTTTAATTGGATTACCCATACAATTTGTTATAGTACCATCCAGAACTGCTCTTGGCATTTCATACCCACCGAATATTCTCCTGATAACATATTGGTAGGCTGACCCATATGCTCTCATTCGATTAGCCCATCTTACTATCCTATGTTCCGGGGCTAAATTTGACTTCACTTTTCCATATCTTCGTTTCATTGTTCTCGTCTTGACAAAACAAAAAACCTGAATCCTTTATCCTTTGATTCACATCTAATCAATTCTTTATAACAATCATATGAAGAACATATTTGATTATTCATTCCAGCCATGATAGTATACTTGGCTCTGCTGTTTTCATCCCAATGCCTGTTTATGAACCCAATGATTTCATCCTTTTTGTTCTTAACACCAACCAGAGAATTGCTTGTAATTAATGATAACATTATTTTGTTTTCATCATCAATTATCTCGGTCATTATAATTTTCTCTTCAAGTTTTACAGATATGGAATTCCTTCTTTTAAGCTCTATTTGTTTTCCCTTCTCTCTTATGAATTCATCAATATAATTCTTCCAAGTGGTTGTTCTCCCACCTTCGATACGGCCATGTACTTCTGAAATTAAATCAATAAGTAATTCATGATTCCACACAACCTTTTCGGGGTCATCATCCCATTCATCCGGGATTATATCTGACGTAGAGGATATAAACTTCGATATAAGTTTATTAACTTCCTGATCATCATTATTGTTTAAACCACCAACTTTTCGTAATAAGGCAGTAAGCAGGGTGAAATCCCACACTATGTGTTTTGGGTCTACATGTTTCATAACCAGATGTTTGTGTCTTTTGGTTTGTGTCTTGGTTCAAGTTTATTAACATTTAGGAAATGATATCTTATGCGATAGGTATCATCATTACCATAACTTGCCATAGCATTTTGGACTCCAAGCATTCCCATAGGAGCATTATATTCTCCATCTTCATCCATTGGCACTTCTATACCAGTTTCACTCTCTTTGCCTTGAAGTGTATATTTCCAATCAAATCCTTCCAATCTATACAATTCTTGCAAAAATGTGGTTGCTGATAACACTTTTATTTCTGATACCATTATGGCGAAATTTTTGGCTGCATCTTCACCAAATTCTTCCCTTATACCCCTTTGAATAGCAAACAATATATCATTATTCAAATCTGTAGTAGTCGCACCACGACCTGAGTAATATTCCGGTCTTGTGCTCATGTTTGGAACACTCCGGATAACATCTTTTAATTTTTCTGAACCTTCCATGCTTTATTCAATTAAATTAGCAAAATAACCATTGGCCTTAGAGTTCATCATTTCTGGAACTCCATCACCTTTATGTATAGTAAACTTTATTCTTGTTCCTAATTCTATGTTTAATGCTTTCTTCCAATCTGATGGATTAAGATACACACACAAAGATGTTTTACTTGCATATTCATATCTATCATCGACTTTATATCCATAATTGGTTCTGGTGTCTTGGGATATATGAATGATGTTTTCCTCAAACCAAACATCCAAATCTGACCCAATTTCAAATACAGGTTGCACAACGAACATCCTTATATCATTATAATTGTATAATTCCGGGTCACGTTGCATTTTATATGACCACCCCAAATGGCTGTTTCCCTCTCCAGTAACACAATCAACAAATTTGATTTGATTGTTCACAATAACTGCTACACCATCTTTTATATATAGTGGAGGAACATTGACAACAAATATTTCACCATCATATCTTTTCATCATTTTCCATTATGTGTTATTGTTGAACCTACCTGCCATGTTTCTTCCAAGATTTTTTGAGAATTAATTTCAACTTCGTGGAATACCAATTCTGTTTTAAGAAAATCAAATGTTCGTATGATACCATTTTTCATTTTCATTCTGCATCTGTACCACGTAATTTCATTTCTTTTATATGAAAACATAACGTTTCCTTGGAGAATCATATCAGTTGTTGACAATTCGCTTGTTTCAACTTTTTCATTTTGTAAGTCGTAATTCCTTTTCCAAGAAGGAATCCAATCCCCATCTCGAAAGTATTCAAAATATATGAATGATGTCCCGAACAATATGAATGAAGCTAGCATCAACCAGCCTATAAGTATTAGTTTTGGCATAATATAGAGTTTGTTAGTTTAAAAATATGGTGTTTCCACCTATTGTTTCTTTATATTTATAATTGTCATATTTTTTCTCTAAAATTTTTTTACATTCTCTTCGTCTGTTAACGATTGCTATACAGATGTTTTTTGGTAACATTTGACATCCATAATTAGCATTTATTATTGCCTTAAGCTTACCAAACTCATTGATGAGAAAATAGTATCCAACGTAATCTTTTGCTACCATCCTATATCAAATATTAATTCATCTCTTATTTCCATAATTATACGACCAAGATGGTTTTTACCCTCTCCGGTGTCGGTACGAACACCCCAAAAAGCATCATACCAATGATTACCCTCTTGTATATGTTCTTGTCCGGTATCTATTAATTTCTGGCGTAATGGGTCTTTTGAAAATTTGTTGCGTATACATTCTTTCATTACCTCTAACCGCAATTGATTCCATCCTTCTATCATACCAACGTGTTTGGCCAATACTTTTATTTTACCGGGTTTTATATTTCTGTCTAAACACTTAGCTTTCCAATCTTTATTTTCGCATTTGGCTGATTGGAAAGCATGTTCAACAGATGGGTAAATTATGCCCTTATATTCTATATCAACAAGATAGAAATTGGAAAGCCATGCATATTCTTCTAATTCAAAATTATCTATCATAGGTTATTTATAATCCTCACAACAAGGACATTTTACTTTATAATAATATCCGGTAATGTCTCTTTCATGTTCCGGTATTGTGCATTCACGTAATGGTATCATTTCAGTATTAACAGTTGTGCCGGGATGTATCCATCCTCTCATAATCCAACCAGCAACAACCGTAGTGGCTTTACCAAGAATTTTATAATAAAGACCATTATTATATTTGGCCATATCTACGGTGGCTTTTGTTTTTTCACCAGATTCAACAACCACAATCTCATCACCTTCCTCAAAATCATAAGTTACTATGAATGGTGTTACCTTATCCCATTTAGCAGCCATTTTATCAGAATCTATATAATGACCGAAAGTTTCTAATATCTGCAGATGATTTCCATCTTTGGACTTTATGATATCACCATCATTCCATTTACTATAATTGTCTGGAAGCATCATAACAACACCGCTTCCTTTGGTCAATTTTTCTAATTGAGCCTTATACATATCATGATTGGCTATAGCCTGTAAATAAGGCTCATGTTTATTAACCGGAAGACCTCTTTCAATTGCATACATTTTGGTGCTTATAGCAGTCTTCATAGCTCTATAAACCATTTCCGATAGAAATGTTATTCTTTGATCAATAGTCTGTGTCGTATCTTTCATGATTATCCCTTTCTTGTTATGTGGCGAACATCAACCAATACTTTCTTCTTCTTGTATATTATCATAGCATCCTTGTCTCCAAAATATTCAACAAACTTGGCGTTTGGATTGAATTTACTGAATCCTTCAAATCCATCACCAATATATTTTATTATGTCGCCATCTACAAGGTTTTTATTGTCGATCTTGGTTTTGTTCTTAACGGCTTTCTTCTTAGCTTTCTTCTTCTTGGTTGAAGTGGTGGTAGGATTTATGTCTTTTGGGAATTCGACATAAATCCTTTTTTTATTCACCACTTTCGACACATGAACACCAAGTCCAACCATATCAGATTTAATTTCGTTTATGCTGCCATGCAATTGATATGGGTCAACTATGAACACACCATCTTTATCCTTTTTAAAGATCATGTCTTTGCTCTCATAGAATTCATCCACTATCTTATCTTTCCATTTTTTCTCATTTGCGAATAATGGTTTACCCTTACCGTAATATGCAGTTACACAACTGTATAATCTTTTTTTGGAAACACCTTTTACTTTGAATGTGTCAGATTCCATATTGAGTACAGCACCCATTTCTTTCATTTCAGTTGTGAAAGCATTAAGATTAAGATTGGTGTTATGAAATCCTGTTATCACATAATCACCACTACCATCTAATGATATGGTAACATTCGCTATTGTTTTAATTTCTTCCATGTCCTACAACTTTATTTTACATCTACTTCATTAGAATACCTCGGAAATACCATTATAGCAGCATCAAGGTCTTCATCAGCATCCACAGATTTGTTGATTGTCATTCTACCATCAACAGACTCTGATATTCTAAATGTGCTATTACCTATGGTAACATCAATGTGTCTAACATTTTCTTTTATTTCTGTTTTTCTGTTATACTTTACTTTCATATTATTAATTGTTCATTAAAGTTTCATTATATATAATATCGCAAAAATCGTGCCAGAGAAATTGATTGTCAGTGTGTGCCACATGAAAACTTTGTGACGGGCATTGTGTGATCTAATATAATATGACACGTTGTCAGTAAATGCCATTCTGTCATATACAAAAGGCTCACATATGTGAGCCTTCCCTTATAAGTGATTGCTCTATTTAGCATCTTAAGGAGGTAATCCAGACAAGTACCTACCCCATCTACCAGTTTTACAAAAACCAGTACACATGATGGGTGTCAAACAATAGCTATCATAAACAAAGAGTTCATTAGTAGTGAATTCTTCATCACGATAAACAATTGCTTGTTCTGTTAGCAATATCATCAATAGCAACAATTGGTATAGATTCTTTAGTAAATTTTTCAGTAATTTCTTGGAGATTTTCTATGATGTCATCATCACAATTGGCTAGAATCGTATCACCAATAATAATTATTGGCATCGATTCATCAATGTTGGCAATAAGTTTGGTAATTTCTCCGGTGTAATCTCCAGCACCTACAATAATAATCCTTCTTTCATTTTCACCGGGGTTAATCATACAAACAGCACCTATTTGCAAATATGTTAATATTTCGCTTACCAAATTGCATTGGGTTTGTTTACTTATTTATTTGTACCGATATTTACTTCAATAACCGTGTTTATATCAACAATGATTAATGCCATCACTTTCTTAAGTTTTTCTATCTTTTTAATAGTAGTATCAATTATGTTGATATAAGTCTTATGGTCATCCATATCAATTGGGGAAAGATTTTTTATTATCCTCTTGTCTATTATGGGGCAGAATTTCAATTTCTTGTTGGAATCAAGATACATTTCTATTTTGAAATTATTGTCAGATGAAATCACATAAAGCTCATCCGATACTTCAAATTTGTCTATGGTGTATGGTTCGTATGTATACTTGTTTGAGATCATAAATTTTCCAAACAATTCAGAGTATTTATCCCGGAGTTTGGATGTATTCTGCCCCTCTTTAATCCTTCTTTTTGATGACTCCACTATATCATTTATTTTTTGTGAATATTTTTGTGAATCAAGTGGAATATCATAAAATAATTGAGTTATTTTTTCTGGTTCATCCTTGGTATCTTGAATCCTTATATAAGTTTTTCCGAAAGTCACAAACACTGGTGTTTTATCAATCTCTACCATATCGCTGTTGATACTGATATCACATTTACAGATATCTTTCACAAAAGATATTAAATCTGCTTTGCGGTTCACCTTTTTAATTTTGAACTTTAAGTCCATTTTTATTTGTTTATTTGTGCTTTCTCTCTTTCTTTAATAATTATATGATGGTTAAGATCGGTCATACCTGTACCAATCATGGTTTTTCCAAAATCATCTTCTAATACTACCCCACCATTTTTTGTCATAGGTATCATTCTTACGTTTTCAGAGAATGACAAAAGATCAATAACAGTCTTGTTTAACAATTCCAAATCATCAGTTTTGCTATTTCCAAACATTTTTATAGGCAATGACTTAGTAATGTTGACAACATCATGCGTATCTCCAATAGAAATTATGTTGGAATTTATAACACCATTAGACATTGATATAAGCCAATCAATCATGTATTTACTAACATAATTTTTATCGCCACTCACACACAACATATTTAAATCATTTACGATATTAGATTTATTCAATTTATCAGAATTAGATATAAACATGTCATTTCCTGTAGTCATCATAAGAGACAAGGGGTCGCCCTTGTCTTGTTTGTTCACATAAACCCATATTTTTCTATCCGTTTTCATCACTAATTATTTTTTGAATAATTTCTCCTGCAATCTTGTTATACTCTTCAATACGATTATTTATGCCGTTCATCTTGGGTTCATAATTGTTTTCAGGTAAGAAGTTGCTTAATAAATCAAACACTTCTTTGGATGGATATTCAACTGAAAAATGGAATTTATTGCCGGAATTGCTTAGTCTTATGACTATACCATCAACCCCCTCTACATTTTTCAGTATAAGCACTTGATTGCCAAGCACCGATATATTATCCACATTATACCTTTGTATATAATGTTCCACCATATTATTGGTTTCACACTTTAATAAATCGTTAACCAATACAACCAATTCAGACTCTTTTTTATTAAAGCTTTTGATATTATCTACAATGGTTGTTATGTTTGTTTTGTATTTTTTAAAATCAAGGTCTTTCTCATATGTTATTTGAGAAGTAACCGTTGGGCTTAATCTTTTGTTCATAAGCCTCATGTATTTTTTGCCAATAATAACCTCAACCGGAAGGATTTCATCATCACTTTTCACATGAATAACACAATTAGCACCATTTTCACCATATCTGTGTATTTCATCTATACTAAAACCGCATTGTTCCAAAAAATCTTTGAAACTAGTTGTCATGTTGTCAATTGATATGTTTCCGTTTTCTTCATTTACTGGTTGAGATATCTTAAAAGTGTCCATGGATATAATTTTTATTGTTAATTCATTTTCAATAAATTTAATATACTCCTAACACCATGGTTTCTATGTTAAATGCGTTATCAGAAACCGATAAGAAAATTATTATTTGACTTTTATTCTGGTAGGCATTGAAATGATAGGATATGATACACCACCAGTTATTTTCTTGTGACATGGACATCCGGGATGTATTATTTCATACATTCTTCTTGGAATTCCAAATAATTTCATGAGATATTGTGGTTCACCATCAACTTCAATTTCTTCTAAAACATCTTTTTTATAATTCCACCTAGACTGAAATGCAAAAAATGTTTCTTTATTTTTACAATACACAATACGCAATTTGGCCTCAAGTTCACCATCTACCAATAATTCAAATTTTATATCTTGTTTATCAAGATCAAAACTTTTAAGATTCCAATTAGATGTTATTAAATTATTTTTTCTTCTGGTCTTTCTAATATAATATTTTGATATAATGGTTGATACAGAATAATCAATTATCGGAACTTTTATATTAGTAAACATACTTATACCAACTAATATCAAAAAGATGGTGATGATAGATGCTAGTATCATGGCTATGTCGGTGTATATGCTTAATATCATGGTTGTTGAGTTAATATAAAATCATCTGATTTCATCCATTTTTTATGTTCCAAAGACAACACTTCATTCTGAGAATTTATTAAAATATGAGAATGTGTTGCGACAAATAGCTGGTTGTTGTTGTTTTTTATATTGTTGATTATCTCAGCTAATTTGAATTGTGATTTCAAGCTCAAAGACGTTTCTGGTTCATCAAGAAGAATCACACAATTTTTTATTTTAGCCAATTCAGCAAGCATTGGTAAAATAGTCTCTCCATGAGACTTGTGTGAATTTATTATGAAACCATCTAAGTCTTCTCTTTGAACCTCTGCTTTATCAGCATATTCCTTAAATATCTCCCTTACATGTTTTTTGTCTCTATCATTCTGTACTGCTTTATGTATTTCACGACAAATAACTGATAATTCTTGCAGTAATGGTCTTTTGCTTTCGTATTCACTATATTTTATCCTTGGATTATGAGCTTCTGTGTCGAAAAATCTCATGTTCCCATCATATCCCGATGAATGTTCAATATCAATTACATCAGCATATTCATCGAACACATTAGTGCCTTTATCCTGTGCAAAAAGAGGATTATACTTAGTATTACTTTCAACTGTGGCTATACTTCTTTTACCAAGATTACCTTTTTTTAATTCCTCTATCTTGTTAGCCATGATAGTTTTACTCTTACAATTATGAAGTAAATGCAGCAAAGTGGATTTACCCACACCCTGATCACCGACCAACATATTGATTTGTTTGAACTCTAATTCTTCACCATTTATAAATGGTATATAATCTTTTTTGAGTGTAATCTTTGTTATGAAAATCATTGGTTTTTAAATTTATCTTCTATCACTGCTTGTAAAATATCAGAGCCATCACCATTATTCAATTTCATAGCCATTTTAGCTACATCGCTTGTGAAAGAATTGCTTTGTGTGTATATTAATAAAAGAGAAGCTAGTTTCTTGATCTGTATGCTCTGGTTCGCTGTGATTTCTAACAACACCTTTATTTTCTTTTCTTCTGAAACATTGTCAGATTTCATGTATTTTCTCAAACCAGAACTGACTTCATCTGATTTAACAATGGTATCAAGCAGGAATTTAATGATACCAGATTTATCTCTAATTAGATTTATTAGGCTTTTGTTGTCCATATTGTTTTTGTATAAATCATGCAGCAAGAGAATTACCTCTTCTTAGATGAATGGCTGCATCCAAGCCAACATACTGCATGATTGTGGGATACCAGCAGGTTCTGCATATCCCCATAATTCCCTCACATTTAGAGTGTTTCCGTGCTCAGCACAAAAGCGCACCCATCCCTGAGCAAGAGAATCATACGTAATCGATTTGTATTTTTGTTTCTTCTATTTCTGTCAGGCATATAGATTGAACAAACATAGCCAAAGCCCTAACATCATTAGAACAATATTTTGCAATATCCTTAATTCTACCAGCATGAAAAAATAAATGAACATCTTTGCCAGTCATGTCTTCTTTAGGTGATGGTATATCAAACGCTGCACATAATGTGGCCAATGATGCAGACCTATATCCACCAAATTTCCAAATTTCTTTAGTGTCCAATAACTTTATTTCCCAAGGTTTTTTATTGAGTATTCTCAGCATCATTGGGGGGAGCATATCATTAATAAGCATACGTCTGATTAAGAATGGATAATCAAAATCTTTACCAGCATGGGCTATTATGTTTTGTTTCCTGTTATCAAGAAATCTTTTTACTTCTCCCAATAATAATTTCTCAGACATTTCTTCCTGATGATAGGTTTGAGTTTTAAAAGAATAATTATCATCAATTGGATAATAATACCCTATTGACACTGCCACAATCTGTGAAAATTCTGGAATAAGAGCAACATGGTCTTGCCAAGCACTTTCATATCCAACCTCAGAACTTTCAACTATGAGGTTATTTCGATCACAATGATATTCCCAAGCATCTTTTATTTGTTGAGAAGTATCAAAATAATGCTTTTCTATACCTGCTGTCTCGATATCGATATACAGCAAATTCATATAATCAATTGATTCAAACATTGTTTTTATTTTTAGTACATACGTAAATCTTCACTATATAGTTTTTTAATAAGTTCTTTTGTTTGACCAGCTTTGAATGCTATTTTTCCAGCCTCTTCTCTATCAACATAATTATTCTGACTGGTTAGAAAGCCTTGTATTGTTGTTTCTCCATCTTTATTGTTGAGAACATATTCTCGGTTCGGAAATATAACACCCATTATGGCCATACAATTAGCATGACCCCAACCTAAAGTAACAATCCCGGACTTAACATTTCTTGGCATATGTGGGTATTTCTTCCCGTTCTTATACCAAACAGCAGCACAAACAATATTAATGGCACAATCTTTGTGATATATCCTATCAATAGACCATTCAAGCACCTTAATAATATGTTTCTTTTCCAATGAATGAAGAGGCATATGTTTTTCCATAGCAGCTATATTTTCAGCCACCAGTTTTTTATATGCCTCTTCATTCAATTGTGTACCCATATCAAAAAGTTCCCAAATAATACAACAAAGCGAAATATCCAATAATACCCAATATTATTGTGATAACTGCTCCTATAATAATACCCTTCCAGAGTTGTTTATTTTTCTCTTTCACATTGTGCCTTTTGTTTTTTAATTCCCTTTATATCTTGCACAACTGCAACAAACAACATGGAAATAATTACAATCATTACCAGCTTGGCAATTAAGTTGTTTTTCCACATGATTTTGAGTTTATTTTTCACCAGTGTGGCCGAAACCACCGCTTCCACGTTCTGTTTCTGGTAATTCAGTAACAGCAACCAATTCAGTGTTTTCCACTTTTACAAAAACCAATTGAGCAATTCTGTCGCCTTTGTTGATTTTTACCTCTTCATCAGACAAATTAATTAATATGACACCAACATCGCCTCTGTAATCAGCATCAATTGTACCCGGAGCATTTAATACGGTTACACCCTGTTTATAGGCCATACCACTTCTTGGGCGCACCTGACATTCATAACCAACCGGGATAGCTATGGCGAGACCAGTTTTGAATAATTTTCTTTCTAATGGTTTTAATATACCAGATTCATTGGCTCTAACATCCATACCAGCAGCATGTTCAGTTGCATATTTTGGTGTTTCATTGGTCGAAGTATTGACCACAAGCACTTGTAATTTTTCAGTCATGTTTTTCTAAGTTTATATCGTATACAATTTTAATCTCTCTAGACACCACAAGTTTTACACTGCATATAGGACATTCCACGGTGTCCGTGGTATTCTTCATGATCTCCGGTGAAACATCAGAAAATTCTGTGAAACAAATCGGACATTTTACAATGTTTTCTTTGTGGTGATTGGCTATTTTTAGACAAAAACCATTTTTGTCGCTTAAGAATGTTTTCTTGGAATGTAAATCATCGTAAAATCTTTTGGCTTCTGATGAGTGGTCTGTATCTATATCCCATAGATCATCATCATCATCATCAATAACCCGTTTATACACAAAACATTCTATTTCGTTTTTGTTTGGGGAATCTTCGGTATATAATTTTACTTTAAATTTTAAATCATCATCAGATTCATATTCTGCATTATAAGAATTTATCTTCCCACGAAACATCCCGGTATAATCTGTTATTTTTGTTATTCTTGTATCATCATCTTTTAAAAATGGGAATACAAGTAACAATATTTTTTTCGCTACATAATCATTGATCATAGGTTAAGGTTTATCGTTTATTTTTACTCCTGATGTATCATTTATAGACACTCCAAAATATCGGAACGATCGGAACGATTTCTTGGGAATTTCTTTCACTTTATAGAATTTCCCGGTTCTTTGTATAAAATTGCCTTTATATTTTTTACCAGTAACAGTACATGTAAAGGGTTTATTAGAAAAACCGGATATAAGCATATAACCCTTTAATTTTCCTCTGTGAACAACATAACACCTATCACCTACGTGAGCATGTTTTGGAAATCTAGCTGTTTGATAATTCAAGTAATATTCACCAGATTCAGCCAAATCAAGTTCCTTCTGGTATTCTTCCCACGTAGTTGTCTTTGGTATGGTAATTATTATATCCATTATTTAATTAAGTTTGCAAACCAATCAGCTTTTGAAAAAACAACAACAAGTATAATCATAACAACAATGACAATAACCATTTTGTTACGATTTTGCCGTTTATATTTGGCAAATTGACTGTCAGTTCCATATGGGTCTGCTTTCATGGCTTATTTTTGTTTTGATGTCATTATTGTTATGCCTTTATCCTTAGAATACTTTGCCAATATTCCAGACAATTTCTTGGCATACTTATAATCAACTGTTTGTATAAGCGCAATCATATCAATATAATGGATACCATTTTCTTCTGATAAATTCTCTTCAATGAGGGTTATCAATTCTCCATCGGTCATATTACGACCACTCAATTTTTCCATGAATTCAGCATCAATATCAATATTAAATTTTTTCATGATTTCCGATGACCGCATCAAAAAATCTTTACCGTCTGGTTTAATTTCATATCCATCTTCTTGAATGACGTGGTAACTTGCTTCACCTGTAGTAAAACCAGTTCTTACGAAATGTACTATTTCGGGTTCATCTCCCAATTTGAATGTCAATGCTTTTGAAATTCTCGAAAATTCTCGAAAATTCCCATTTAAGAACGGGTAGGTCTTTTTCTTCCATAATTGATTTTAAGTTATTCTTGTTCTATTTCTGTGCATTAATTTCTACTTATTCTGCATATTCTTTTCTGTCTTGTATGAATTAGATATTCTTATACCTTTTTCGTTTCTTAGAGAAGCTGCTATATCTTCACTGGTATCATTGAAAGTGTTTTTTATCTC
>Ga0307432_1001452_pt1 | contig 14316 bp, 15 predicted proteins | sample SalMarWE160150MG_FD_202158 | JGI IMG/M metagenome (GOLD analysis project Ga0307432, IMG submission 202158) | Salt marsh sediment microbial communities from the Plum Island Ecosystem LTER, Massachusetts, United States - WE1603-150 | ecosystem: Environmental > Aquatic > Marine > Intertidal zone >...
TGATGTCCAACAAAACTATATCGAAGTCCTGCGCTGCTAATTTGATGAGAGCGTCGTATCCGTCGAGAGCGGTAGAGCATAGGTAGCCACGTTCACCTAGTTCCTTATGGAGAAGTTTACAGACCACCTTTTCGTCGTCAACAATCAAGACACTTGGCTTTTTATTAGCCATTTGTTACGTCCTTCACTTTACTAAGATATACCTATGCAGCGACCTCAGTCCGGATGCTACTAGCACCCATTGTCTCCAATTGTCATCAAAAGTTCACTATTGACAACAAATTTACAATAATATTTGCCATTTGTCAAATGTTTCAAATCAAACATAAAGACTAAGCTGAAGAACAGGCAATCCTCAAGGCTGAGGTTTGCCATTTCCGTTGGTCGCCTTGACTGTGCCCATTTGGCAAGATATAATAATCGGATGATTAATAATTACAATAAAGGCTTGGCTTGTACACTAAAGGAGCGAAGGCTTTCGTTGTCATTGACGCTTTGGGAACTGGCAGCAAGGTCAAGCGTATCGATATCACACTTGGGTCGTATAGAGCGAGGAGAGCGTTTCCCGTCAGCCCAGATTCTACGAAAGATGGCTAAGCCCCTAGGTTTTAATGAGGATGAGCTATTTATGTTAGCTGGCTTTCTCTCTCACCCCTCTCCTACCATGGCTGAGAACGACCCACTTTATGGTGGCAGGCGACTTGACCCCTATGTAGCCAGTGCATTAGCCCAAGAGCCGGTCGAAGTGCAGCGTACTGTTATCGGAATTCTCAGTATCTTGAAAAGCCTTACCAAAAGCGCAAGAAAGAATAGCGATACTAGTGACTTTGAACATACCTGCGTTTAAGCGACAAATATTGACAAGAAACAGAAAAGCCCTAAGACATGTAGTTTAGGTAACAAAAGCTTGCTTTGTGACTTAACAAACTAGTATATTGTCACATACCACGGCACTTGAATGTGACGAAATTGCATCCCTGAAAATGCTGGTGGAAGGCGGTACGGAGACTCGTCGGGGAAGAATGACTCGCATATAAAAAAGCAATAACAGGAAGTGATAGAAGTTGTACTTAGACACTGGCATCTTTGTGAGTATGTGTTGTTTTTATTATCGGTATCTCTTATAAAACTGGACATGCATGGTAGTTATGCATAATAATGTATGAAGAGTGAGTGATCATTTCGGTGAGGAAGGTAGAAGGAGCATGCAGAGACCGGATGGTGAATACCTGGAGAACTTCATTACCCTGTTAGAGAAAGCCGATTCCGGTGGCACCGCCGGTGTTCCCGAAGAACCGCGGACCTTGCATCGCAGAGGTCACTGGTTCAAGTCCAGTACCGCCCATTAGAGCTAGCAATGTCCTCCGTTGAGGGTTTTTCGGAAAAGAATCAGGGTGTCAGAATGCTAGGTCAACCGACACCCTCATTTTACTATAATGATTTCTTTGTTCAAGGTTGCTATCGCCACCTCTCGCGCAGTGCCCTCTGAACCCTCTCCTCAATCGTTTCCTCTGCTGCTTCCTTACCCGTCTTTTTTAGCGCTTGCTTCAGTTTTGATAGCTCCTCATCATAGAAACGCGGATATAGTTGCCTTCCCTGCCTCCATCCTACGAGCCAGACCATAGCTAATCCAAGGAGGGCAACTGGCGCCACAATCTCAATTCTAATCTCCTGAAACAGTAAGATGATGACGATAATCAAAACGGCGAACGAGAATATGGCAATATCGAGGTTCCACCTTGCCGCGCTGGCTCTGTCGCTTGCCCTCTGAGTAGCCGTTTGTTCCATTTCCGGGCTAACCTGCTGGGTAGCTTCAGCTTCATCCATCATTCTTTACCCTTGGTAGTTTTTGCTCTGCTACTTGCTAGGTGATAGGTGTTACCTTGTCCTCCTCGGTGAGAATTATGACTGCTTCAGCAGTTATATGGTTCAAATTAAAGAAGAGCACCGACAACCGCCGTTAAACAGCGATTCTAGTGCCCTTCTTCCATCCCATTAGCCTCCTAAACCGACACTACAATTATTTCAGGCTATCTTGTATGGTGGCACTTGAGTTTAGTCCTTTGCCAAGACTTTGTCAATACCCCCAAAGCCAGAATAATGCCGATGGGGCACAAGGTGAAGTATAAGGGTTAGGTTATCAAAATATCTTAATGGGAGGCAGTTCTTCTTGGCAACCAGAAGCCAAGGATGAAAAGTAGCAATCCAACAATCCCTATACCTATACATATACCGAGAGCCCATACACCGACATCCCATCTTGGTATTGAAGTCCGGGGAAGGTCAACATATAATAACCCAGGGGGTGTCCACTCACTCTCATTGGAGGCACCATCTACTGCCTTTATTCTCCAGTAGTAGGGGGCTTCCTCGGTGGTTGATTCGAGCTTCGCCTCTTTGGTGATAGTATATTGCGAATCAGTCAGTCCCTTCTTTTCCAGCACTATGGTAGTGAAATCAGCGTCGGAAGCAACCTGGAAGGTATAGGTTACACCACTGAGGTCTTCAACATCCTCCCAGTCAAAGTACGCCCTCGCCTCTGGGGTGGTGACAACTACTGGTAGCGATGGCACTGGAACTGGTGGTGCTTCTGATTCCATAGTAAAGGTGGATGTTACACTATTGATGCTATCGGTGCAGGTTATAGTATGGCCTCCAGCGAGGCTGAGCGGTGCAGAAAAGGTCGCTGAGAAATTTCCACTATCATCAGTCGTGGCTGTAGCTGCAGTGATAGCCTCGTGATTACCGTAAGTGATGGTAACCGTAGCATTGGCTATGAACCCGGTGCCATTGGCGGTAAGCTCCATTCCGACGTGACCGGGGGAGGTCAAACTGGTAGTTGGGTATAGACTTATGCCAGCCGGGGCGGCTGGGACAGCTGAGGTAGCTAAAATAGTCAGTTGTGCTTCAGCCGTATTGAGGCTCTCATCGCGAGCTTCTACTTTAATGGTGCCGTCGCCGGCACGGGAAGAATCCAGAGGTACGATGAAGCTACCATTAAAGCTACCACGAGGGCTGGTTTGTATCAAAGTAGGCTTAGTGAGAACTTCGTCACCATCAAGGGTGATGGTTATATAGTCACTCGGGTAATAGGGGGCTTCAAACCCGGCGCCACTAACCTTCACCTCGTCACCTGCAGCTGCCTCGGTTGGAACTATGCTTACTTTGGGTTTCACACTGAACACAGCCTCGTACCTATTACCAGGCTCGACAGTGACAGCTATAGCATGGTCACCAGCAACGCTTTCTGGGATGATAATGGAGCAGGTAAATCGGCCCTCGCTGTCGGTTTCATTATCACCACTGGCTATGGCAACAAAATTACCGTCATACTTAACGGTAATTTTTTGATTCTCTCTAAGACCTTCACCGCTGATTTCAACCTCGCTGTTTACTGTATCCACTTCGGGGTTTGGCTTAATACCCAGTACAACAAATTTAGCCGCTGCCTTTATAGGCTTCCCGCTGGTAAGATAAATGGCGTAGATATAGTAGTCACCGCTGTGTACATTCTCCTCGTCTTCACCATCGGTGAGTTCATCGGGTATGCGGAAATTGAACAGAGTTTCAAAATCACCATCTGCATTAGTATCGACTTTCCCTATGTATTCGTAGGCAGTAACCTGCTGGCCGATGCTATCATCTATGTTGGCTTTATCACTAGAGAAGTAGAGGCTAACTTTTTTATCAGCATCAAAATAGCGACCACGGATTTTCATCCATTCGCCAATCTTACCTTTATTGGAGTAACCTTCATCGGAGTACAGGTAAATCTGGGCTCCGACAAAAAACTGCTCTTCTGCCAATGCCAATGTTATGCCACCTTCATCCTGAACGGTAACATCATAGGATGTTCCAGGCCTAATATAATAACCAGACCCAATATCATAATCAGACCCAATATCATAATCAGGACTAGTATAAGAAGGAACATCAAAATCGGTAGTGAAAGTGCCAGTCTCAGAAACTTCGATGCTTTTAATCTTATATTCACCAAAGTAGAGATAGAGGTAACCGTTGTCACCACTATAGAAGCCCGTTCCTGTTACCGTAACCGTGGTACCTATGGAGCCAGAGGTTGGGTGTATCTCAATTTCACCGCCTAGGACAATAAATTTGGCAGCTGCCTTTATACGCTTCTCTCCAGGGGAATGGGTGGCGTAGATATAGTAGTCACCGCTGTCTACATCCTCCCTGTCTTCACCGTCGGTGAGTTTACCGGGTATGCGGAAATTGAATAGAGTTTCAAAATCACCATCTGCATTAGTATCTACTTCCCCTATGTATTCGTAGGCAGTAACCGTATGGTCGATGTTATCACCTATGTTGGCTTTATCACTAGAGAAGTAGAGACTAACTTCTTTATCAGTATCAAAATAGCGACCACGGATTTCAATCCGCTCGTTAATCTTGCCCCTACCGGGGTATAAGTCAATCTTGGTTCCAACAATAAACCACTCTCCTGCTAATGTTATGCCATCTTCGTCCTGAATGGTAACTTCATAGGATGTTCCAGGCGTAGCATAAAGAGGGATATAAAAATCGGTAGTGAAAGTGCCAGTCTCAGAAACTTCGATGCTTTTAATCTTATATTCACCAAAGTAGAGATAGAGATAACCGTTGTCACCACCATAGAAGCCTGTTCCTGTTACCGTAACCGTGGTACCTATGGAGCCAGAGAGCGGGGACAGGGTGATTGATTGTGCCAATGCTGGTGTCGCTGGTATAGCTAATGTTACCAGGAGAGACAAGCTCACAGCTAGTGCCAGCGTGCGAAGGATTTTACTATATTTCCACTTACCAGGATGCACCCCAAGGCCTCCCTCGATGTATCTACTCTAATCCCTATCAAACTGCCACACCCACGAGTTCTTGTCAAGTCAATCCGGTTCCTTGAGCGATGGCTTTCGTAATCCGGCGCTGAGTGATAAAATATCGGGGGATAAGAGAGGGTAAATCAGCCCGGTAGGAGATTTACCTGCGGAAAATGCGATAGTATAAAAATAGAAAGGAGGAGTTATTATGTATGAGCTAGGTTTGGTAGTCCCTTTCTGGATAGTCGTTTTGGTGTGGCTGGCTAAAGTCATATTGCTAGCTCTCATCTGCACTCTCCTGGCATGGCTTGGGGTTAGGGTGCTAGATGCTCTTACCCCTTATATTCATCAGCGCCAGCGCATAGGAGAAAGCCCTGTTGCCACCGGGTTATTTATTGCGGGCTTTTTCATCCTTGTTGGTTTGGTCATTCACGGAGCGGCTACAGCCTACACTGTGGTGGGTAGCTCCATAGTAAAATACATTTTTGATTTTAGAGCCTGGGGATTAGTAGCCCTAAGCTTTCTGGTAAGTCTGCTCATTGGGATAGCCCTGTTCCACATCGTTAATAAGCTAACCCCCAAAATACCATTTCTAAGTATCAACGAAAATCCAGTAGCAGTAGGCATCTATGTCTTTGGCTATCTCATCTTTTTTGGCTTGATACTCCACGCCGCACTAACAGCACCACTATGAAAGAGCATATTGGGAGTAGTCTTGTGAAGAGGATTAAGGTCTTACTAGGTTTAGTATTAGTATTGGTAACCGGGTTAGCCACCACTAGTTACGCATTAGCTGCCTCATCCGCAGGTTTCTACGAGGTAAACGGTGAAGTATTTGATGACTGGCAAATATGTCGAACCAGAGCCTTTGGCGAAGATGGCTTTTATCAAATATCCGAGACAAGTTTCCGTCCGGTCATAGCCTTCGAGAGTATGGGAGAGGATGCTGGCCTGGCCTACAATTTAGGCAGGCAGTTTGCCCACCAGTATCCCGATGAAGTGCAGAGGGCAGAAAAAATATTCTGTTTCGTCCGGGATAGAGTGCAATATACCCCTGACATAGACCAGTTTAAATATGACGAGTTTGCCCAAAATGCCGACGAGCTGGTGACTCTAATTGACCGGGATGGGGTTGCTCACGGAGATTGTGAGGACAGTGCGGTGCTGCTGGCTGTTATCTATAGGGGTGCTGGTTACCGCTCGGCGATAGCGGTTGGTTCCGGTCATACTGCCACCTTAGTTCATCTACCTGACTATAACAGGGCTGCCGCAGTTTTTGAGCTGGATGGTGAGCCAGGTTGGATCTGGGCTGAGGCAACAGGCAGAAAAAACGGCTTGGGCTGGATACCTAAGGAGTTTATCAATGTTAAGCTGACGGCATATGAAGTAGCTGAGGAGGCACTGGTCCCGACAAAGCCAACCGAAGCGCCGGCAGTTGCTATCGCCGGAACCACTGGCGGAACCTCAAGCTTACCCTTTCCCTTCTTCAGCATAATTATTTTGTTATGGTTTGTTCCCCTGTTTAGAAGAAGGCGCTCTCGCTAGCCCGACGGCTGCCTACCATTGCAGTTGCTTTTCTATTATGGAATATTGCCAGGTAATATCCCTCTAGGATTAAGTTCTGCATAGGGGTATTGACAATTATATGAATAGGACTAAAATTAAAGTCCCTACACGTTGTAAAATAACGTATTCTGGTGGGGAAGGGTGCCGACGAAACTGCAGAGCGTATCGGGAGAGATGTTATGGGAAAGGAGACTTGTGAGCTTTGCGGATATCGAGACCAGCTTGAGGCTATAGAGAAACATCACATTGTTCCTAAGGAGCTCACCTCGCCGGCTGGGATGCCAGATTCAGCAACCGTAACATTATGTAGTAACTGCCACCGGGGAGTGCATGACTGGTATTCCAAGAGGGTCTTTGACATGACCTATGATACTATGACCAAACGGTTTAAGCCCAAGTCCTTGGTTGAGATGGTTAAGGAATATGAGGCTGCATATAAGCTCTTTGCCGAATACAAAAAGGGGTAGACAGAATGCCTGTGCCACACCCGTCGGACAGGATGCTGAGAAGGGTAGATGAATGACTATAGCCCAACAAATAGCTGATTATGCCGGCACCCTGTTTGATGTTGTCGGTGCCAGTCGACTGTCCAGCGGTGATAGCCTGCTGATTCTCGGGCTTGAGTCAACGTCGCAGCGCAACCTTGACGAATTCGGGCATCTGAATGGTGTTTTCCAGATGTATGGCTTTGAAAAGCATGTCGGGCCCAGGCTGGAGTCACTGCTCAATTTCATCCGTGACAAGGGTTTTTCAGCTAAACCGGTGGGACAGTATGGCTATCCCCTTAAAGGGGAGGTCAACCTGAAGGAGGAGGCGGTTCAGGCGGGGCTGGGTAAGCGGGGCAAGAGCACTGTGGTATTGCACCCCGAATACGGCCCCTGGCTTCGCTTTATGGGCATAAGGACAGATGCTCCTCTGGAGTCGCTGATGGGTTCAGCTCCGACCAGGGAAGAGAACCCGGTTTGCAGCAGGTGCTCGATATGCATTGATGCCTGCCCGGTCAAGATACTTGAACCCTACCGTATGCTTGATGCCTCACTTTGTCTCTCCAACATTACCCCTACCACCGAAGATGGCCGCTCCATTCTCTGCGATGAGTGCCTCCGTCTGTGCCCGGCAGGTAAAAAGCGATAGGCTCTGTAATGAGTCAGGCTTCTGTTAAGGGATATTATCCACGCGGTGGGCGGGAACTTCTGACTGCTTAATGTGAATCGTCGGTGTCAAGAGTCTTAAGTCTGTTGAACGTTGGTGGTTGTTAGCCTTTCTTATGTTTGTTATACTACTCTTGATGTCCGATCGCTTCGTTGGTAGGTCACTATGCTAGGCAAAAACTATGTCCTAGCCATAGACCAGGGAACCACGAGAAGTAGCGCTCTCCTCTTCGATGAGGAAGGCCGGGTGGTCTCCAGCGCCTACCGGGAGGTGCACCAGATTTACCCTCAACCCGGCTGGGTAGAGCACAACCCGCAGGAGCTTCTCCACGCCTCTCTGGCAGTGGCTCAGGAGGCTCTGCAGAAGGCGGGGGTAGCTGTCTCTCAGGTGAAGGGTGTGGGCATCACCAACCAGCGAGAGACCACTGTGGTTTGGGACCGCCATACCGGGGAGCCGGTGAGTAACGCCGTAGTATGGCAGTGCCGACGTACAGCTCCGCTGTGCGAGGAGCTGAAGCAAAAGGGTATGAGCCAGTCTATCAGGGAAAAGACAGGATTAATCGTAGATGCCTACTTCTCCGCCACTAAGCTTCGCTGGATTTTGGACCATATTCCACATGGGCAACGCCGTGCTCAACAGGGGGAGCTTCTCTTCGGAACGGTGGATAGCTGGCTCGTCTGGAATCTCACTGGTGGTGCCGTCCATATCACCGACTACAGCAACGCCTGCCGCACTATGTTGTTCAACATTCATACCCTTCAATGGGACAAGGAGCTCCTTGCTATCCTGGATATACCGGAGGCTGTTCTTCCTCAGGTGATGCCCTCCAGTCAGGTTTATGGTGAGACTGTTGCTGGCCTTCTGGGAGATTCTCGGGTGCCTTTGGGTGCTGTGGCTGGCGACCAGCAGGCGGCCCTTTTCGGCCAAGCATGCTATGATGTAGGTATGGCTAAGAACACCTACGGGACAGGCTCTTTTCTGCTACTTAACACTGGTGGCAGGCCAGTTCCCTCCCAGAGAGGTCTGGTCACGACCATAGCCTGGGGACTGTCAGGTGGGGTGAACTATGCTATGGAGGGGAGTATCTTTATCACTGGGGCCGCTGTTCAGTGGCTACGGGATGGTCTGGGACTGATTGCGGATGCTGCTGAGAGCGAGACCCTGGCCTGCTCTGTCCCTGACAGTGGCGGGGTTTACTTTGTTCCAGCCTTTGTTGGTCTGGGTGCTCCTTACTGGGATATGTATGCTCGGGGCACCATCATCGGACTCACCCGGGGTAGTACTAGGGCACACCTGGCGAGGGCTACTCTGGAAGCCATAGCCTATCAGGCTCGGGATGTCGTAGAGGCTATGGGTGCTGAAGCCGACCTCCAAGTCCCGTTGCTTCGAGTGGATGGTGGGGGCACCGCTAACGCCTTCCTGATGCAGTTCCAGGCGGACATCCTGGGGGTGCCTATTCAATTAGCAGCAGTGGCCGAGACCACCGCTCTTGGAGCTGCCTATCTAGCAGGCTTGGCAGTGGGCTTATGGCGAGATACCGCTGATATCGCCCAGCGGTGGCGTGCTGCTGAGACTTATGAGCCGAGTATGTCCAACGACCAGCGGGAGACCCTCTATACCGGCTGGAAACGCGCTGTGGAGCGCGCCCGCGGCTGGGTCACAGGTTGAGATAGGAAAAAGTAGCGTGAAGAGAGACTTTAGCGGCTTTGCCAAGGAGACTTTCGATTTGATTGTGGTCGGCGGGGGCATCATCGGGGCAGGTATTGCCCGGGATGCAGCCCTCCGTGGCCTTAAGACATTGCTTCTGGAGAAGGAGGATTTTGCCTATGGCACTACCTCCCGCTCCTCCCGCCTGATTCATGGGGGCCTGCGCTACCTGCGGCAGCTGGAGTTCCGCTTGGTACGGCAGGACATGCGGGAACGAGAGGTTCTCCTAGGCATTGCGCCTCACTTGGTGCATCCTCTCCCGTTCTTAATACCCATAACCCGACCTTTGGAACGGGTGGTCATGGCATTGGGTATGCGCCTTTATGACCTCCTTTCCTTCGATAAGACCCTTCCCTCCTACCACTATCTCTCCCGCCGTGAGACCTTGGAGTTGGAGCCAGACCTAGAATTGGAGGGTCTGCTGGGCTCCTATCTCTACTATGACTGTCAGGCACCCTTCGTAGAGCGGCTTTGCTTGGAAAATGTGCTCTCCGCTGCTGAATACGGAGCCTCCGTAATGAACCATGCCAAGGTCACCGGGTTCGTGAGAACCGGTGACGCTGTATGCGGGGTGCAGGTAGAGGACGTCCTATCAGGGGAGGTCTATCAGATGGCAGCTCGTATGGTTGTCAACGCTGCCGGTCACTGGGTGGACTGTTTGTGTGGCATGCTCCCCAGCCGCCTAAAGCGCATGGTGCGGAGAACCAAGGGCATTCACCTACTAACCCCTCAGATCTGCCGCCAAGCTGTGGTTCTCTTTGCCCGTGCTGATGGCCGCCTCTTGTTCACAATCCCCTGGCAAGGCTACTCCCTCATCGGAACCACCGATACTGACTACTCTGGGGACCTGGATACCGTGCATGCCGGGGTAGAGGATGTGGACTACCTGTTGACAGAGGTTCGGCATGCCTTTCCTGCTGTGCGGAAGGAGGACATCTTCTATACCACCGCTGGTTTACGGTCCCTGGCTGAGTCCGGGGGTGGAAGAGCGTCGGATACCTCCCGCCAGCACAAGCTGGTTGACCACGAGCGGAGTCACGGCATAAGCGGCTTCATCTCGGTATTGGGAGGCAAGATAAGTGGCTACCGTGCCATAGCCCAAGAGGTGGTGGATATAGTGTGCCAGAAGCTTGGCGTGCGAGCGTCCTGTAGGACGGCGGAATCTTCACTGCCTGGAGCGCCGGCTGTGCTGCAGGAAGAGGTGGAGCAGGCTGCTCGAGAAAGCGGCCTCACTATGGAGACAGTAGCGCATCTTGCTGCCCTCTATGGTTCACGCTTCTCTCAGGTCCTGGACTTGGCGCGCCGGGATGTCCAGGGGGTCCAGCCCATCTGTCCTCATTGCCGGGATATCCTATCCCAAGTGTGGCACGCCGTAGGGGAGGAGGGTGCTCTCACTGTGGGCGATTTCCTGCTCCGCCGCAGTGCTGTGGGCCTAGGTTCGTGTCGAGGACTGGATGCTGTGGAGACTGTGGCCCGAGAGATGGGGCGTCTCCTGGGGTGGAGCACCACTGAACAGCAACGGCAAGTGGAGGCGTACCTCGCCTCAGCAGCTTTGGGACAGCGCTTCAGAGTGGAGACAGCCGGGTTCGAAAAACCAGCCAATTGAACAATCAGTACTTTTGTTCAGTTCCTTACTGCGGTGCCGCCATATCCGCTAACGGAATTACGCAGATGAAGTGAAGAACGTCGTTACCGGTGTTGGCGAAGCAATGTTCCTCGTCGGGTGCAACGAATACTACAGTCCCCTCTCCGATTGGCTGTTCCTTTCCCTCACCCTTGACTATCCCTTCGCCTGACAGGACAAAGACCTCGTGTTCCCACCAATGGGAGTGGAACGGGGTAGCACACCCTGACTTAACCTCAAATACGCGCATAGCAAATCTGGGAGCGCCGTCATCAGCACCGACGACCACACGGTGTAAGACGCCCGGAGCATCTTCTATCGCTTCTGTCTCAAGGTAGTTGTGCACTTTCATGTTGAAACTCCTTGGTCTCCTTTTGTCACCATGAGCATAGCAGAACTGCCCGAGGAAAACTAGCACTTTACCGTTGTTTCCTCAAAAGGGTAAGGTATGGGTGGAGAGAGTGGGGTATTCACGCATAACAGGGTTAAGCTGGCCTTTTGGGGAAGGAAGTGATTATTCCGAGTTTCTTTTAATGCAAATGAAGCTGAACGGAAGAACTGCACTATCGTCTATGCCATCTGGGTTCATACTGCCTCCTCACGGCACTCCGCAGCATGTTACCCTAAGAACCTGTTCGGCTATGAACTTCGCTTGCTTACTGTTAGGGACAGCTCACTATAGTCACTTAGGCCATGAAAGTAATGGCGAGGGTCGATTTGGACAATCGAGAGGTTCCTCTCTACATTGCCAATGAAAGTAGAGCATTAACAGAGAATCTGTTAATGCTCTAAACGCCACAGCCATAAAGCTCAGAATATTGGGTTTACCATAACTTCCCTTTAGTCTGCTCTCTCCAAATATCCCAGGCTGGTATTTGTTTGTCCTCAGGCGTGTCAAAGATACCAAGAGGCTTCCCTTTGGGCACTTCTGGAGCGGGCCACTTCTCTATCTGCTGGGCAATCTTTTCTAGGTGATAAGCAGTATCACCCAGATAAAGACTGGCAGCCTTACCTCTCTTTGTATAAAGGGGCAAGACACCGTCCTGCGTAGTGAAGCCAACGCCAGCCAAAACCTGATGAGCATGCCAGAAAGCGTCCTCCAGAGCCTTGTTAGTCCGGGCCTTGGCTATTGATACTTCCATTTCACAGGGAAGGTTCTCACTAAGCATCCAGGCCGCCTGATAAACAACATTTCTAGAACCTTCCACATTGGCAAACGCCTTAATACAATAATCCTTGACCCACTGATTGATGCCGATGGGCATATCAAACTGTATTCTGGTCTTAGCATGGTCTATAGACATCTCCACAGCTGTCTGGCCAGCCCCCACCATCTGGGCAGAAAGCAGCACCGCCCCTACCTGCATAGCCTTGGCTAGAGGTTCCCAGCCACCGTGGAGTTCTCCAACTATATTCTTCTTGGGAACCCTTACCTTATCAAAGACAACCTCGCTCTGCCGCTTGTCACCGGCTGTCGTTCTCAATATCGTGTAGCTTAGCCCGGGGCTCTTGGTATCTACCAAAAATAGCGTTACCCCTTCCTCAGGCTTTCCCCCATCCTTAGTTCTGGTTGCACATAGAAGGTAATTAGCGGCATGGGCATCGTAAACGAATAACTTGGTGCCATTGATAATATAATCATCCCCATCGGCAGTAGCACTGACAGTTACCCCTTCAGCATCCCAGGCTTTGCCGTCCCAACTGGACTCGGGTTCGGTTAAAGCCAGGGCAAGAATCAAATCACCGTTGACTATCTTAGGCAGCAAGTCTGCTTTCTGTTCCTCACTGCCCGCTGCCAGGATGGACAGTCCACAGAGAGCCACAGTGGAAAGGTGAGGACTGGGAAACATAGCCCTCCCCATTTCTTCGTAGAGGACAGCCATGTCTATAATGCTACCCTCGGTGCCACCGTATTTCTCAGGATAGACAAGTCCTAACCACCCGAGGTCGGCTATCTTTTTCCATAGTTCCGGAGAATAACCCTTTTCATCCTCTTCCATCTGCCTAACAAATTTTTCTGTACACTCTGTCTGCAGAAAGTCACGAGCCATTTTCCTGAGCATTTGCTGCTCTTCACTGAGTTCAAAATTCATAATTTTTTACTCCCTTCAGTTGAAGATATTTAACCCCACCCCTTTAACGACCTGCTCTTTCTCTTTCTTTCAGAGCCTCTGTAATCTGTTTGTTGAACTGCGCTGGTATCCTGGGCAAACCAAGCACTCGCCCGGCGAGCACGATTTTCATTGCCTCAGTGGTTCCAGCGTAATGCATGCTGCGGGTTATTTGCCAGCGGCGCTCTACCCACCCCTCTAAATGAGCCCACTTTGAACCCATCCTGAGCTGGCCATAAAGGCCAAGAATCTCCATGTATTGCACCGGATGAGGAAAGCCAAATTCTCTACTGAACAAGCCAGTTAAATCAAAGTCTAGCGGACCTAACCTTTCCCTCTCGCCAAATCTCCAGGCTGTACGCCAGGCGGCAAGCCTTAACACCTCTATATCGACAGCTGTCTGTGCCAGTGCCTTCCGAATCTGTGGCTCCTCAATAAGGGGCTTCCCGTTCCGTTTTGTCTCCTTACAAAACTGAATAAATTTCTGCAAATCTCGCTTTGCGCTTGCTGCCCCACTGGTATTAGACCTCTCAAACTCGAAGGTCTGCATGACATGATAGAAACCGCGATTTTCCTCGCCGACCATAGCCTCTTTTGATACTCTTACATCATCAAAGTAAACATCCACTGTAGAGTATCCACCCATGCATGGTAATGGTTTAATAGTTACCCCTGGGGTATCCGCAGGGAAAGCAAAAAGAGTAAGCCCTCTATGTTTAGGTATAGTATCCGCAGTTCTGGCCTCAACATAAAGCCAATCCGCTTTATACCGCCCAGTCATATAGGTCTTTTGACCATTGATGATGTAGTCATTGCCATCCTTCACCGCTCGTGTCTGCTGGTTGGCTTCATCGGTGCCGGCATCAGGCTCAGTAAAACACTCATACCATATCTTCTCCCCGTTACATATCTCAGGTAGAAGCTTCTTCTTTTGCTCTTCAGTACCAAATAGGTGTATGCCAGGTCCGCATACATGTAGGCCTAAAGCGTCCGGCCAAGCTGTCTGCCAGTATCCCTCTTGCTCTTGGGCAACCCCTATTTCAATTGCGCCAAGACCCAAGCCACCAGTTTCTTTAGGCCACCCTGGAGTTAAGTAACCTTTCTTCCCAGCCTTCTTTTGTAGCTTCATCCAAAAGTCTTGTAACTCCTTACTTAAAGACGGAACACGGCCTGAAACATCTTCAGGCAACTCGTTACTAAAAAAATCGTGAAGCTCCTTTTTTAGCTTCTCTTGCTCTTCGGTAAATCCGAACTCCATATTGGCTCCTCCTTTTAATAAATGCCAGATTCTTAGTTTAGAAAGTCAAACACAGAAGCCTAAAGCACCTCCTTTCACAAAAAA
>Ga0307432_1001457_pt1 | contig 14286 bp, 15 predicted proteins | sample SalMarWE160150MG_FD_202158 | JGI IMG/M metagenome (GOLD analysis project Ga0307432, IMG submission 202158) | Salt marsh sediment microbial communities from the Plum Island Ecosystem LTER, Massachusetts, United States - WE1603-150 | ecosystem: Environmental > Aquatic > Marine > Intertidal zone >...
CGTCCCCTGGTAGGTTTATAATTCTTAAAGGTCGTATATTTAATTTATAGTTCGACAAAATATTTAAAAATCCTCTTTTATAAAAAAATATTTTATTTTATATTACGTTTGGAAATTTTTGAATAATCATGTATAATTAAATTTAAATTATTTAATAAAAAACCAAACTTGGATTTTTTTTAGCAATAGGGTTAATTTAAAAAAATAAGTAGAGGGAAGAGGAAAAAATGGAAAAAGAGCAAACAAAAAAAATGAAAAAATGGGAATTATATTTTTATATTATTATAAGTGTAATATTAGCAGTAGAAATATTTATACTTGTTAGACGACAAGGTTGGTTACCCCTTTGGATAGATAACTTACCCTCACCCCTTATTGCTCAAACGGAACCAGCAGTTAGGGAGAAAAGGGCAAATTTTAAGATTATAAATGCTCATGAACATATTCAATCTTTGGATAATATTCCTCTGATTCTAAAATACATGGAAGATTGTCAGATCGAAAAAATGCTTTTATTGGGAACCTCTAATTATACTTTTTACCTTGATCTCAAATATGGTTTTACTGGAATTGATGAGAATAATGAGGAAATAATTAAAATTAGTAAAGAATATCCTGATAAATTTATTGCCTTGTGTACTATTGACCCTTTTGATGAAAACAAGTTAGAAAAACTAAAAAAATATATTACTGCTGGAGCGAATGGTTTAACATTATGGAATGGGCATGGATTTTTCCATGACCATTTTTTAGATCTTCCCTTAGACGACCCTGGAATGATGGAAATATATCAGTACTGTGAGGAGGAGGAAATCCCCATTCTTTACCATATAAACAGTAGCCGTCCCTATTTTAAACAATTTGAAAAAATATTAAAGACTTTCCCGAATTTGATAATTCACGCACCCCATTTTGTTCTAACTTCAAGAAATCTTGGCTTCTTAGTTCGGTTACTTGATGATTATCCTAATTTATATACTGATGTCAGTTTCGGACATCCTGATTTTCAAGTAGCAGGATTTGAAAGAATTTCTAATAATTCAGAAAATTTCCGAAAATTCGTACAGAAATATCGAGATCGGATTACCTTCGGAACAGATATGGTAATTACTGATCATCAGTCCAAAAGCCGGACTTATCTGGATAATATCACTCTAAGTTATTTTGATATGTTAGAGAAAGAAGAATTTACTTTACCTTCTGAACTTTTTAGTAAAATGAGTAAAAAATCTCGTAGTAAAGTTGACCCTAATAAAGTATACAAAGGACTTCATCTTGATGATGAAACTTTAAGGATGATTTATCACGACAATGCAGAAAGAATTTTTTGGAAATAGACAAAATTTTTCTAAAATAATTAGCCCATATATATGTTAACACTAATTCTTAAAAATCTTTATAAAATTGCTCCTCATTCTTTTAAATCAATCAGGAATCTAAAAAGATATGGGGAGCTAAATTATTAAACTCTAGAACTTTTTCTTTTAATAATTCATACCCTTTCTTCTGAGAAATATTTTATCCTCCTTTAATCTCACTGTTTTTATTCTATCATCCTCTTTTTTAGGGAAATTATTAAACCATATACAGATATTGATATTAAAGGTAGATGTAATATCCCATTCCACCATAAAAGATTGGGAAACATAATAAAATTAGTTAAAATATTATAAAAGCCTATAATTGTCCCTACAAGACTGGTCACCTTCAATGTAACTATATTAATTCTGGGATAATATAGAATAAGCAGGGAAATATATACCGGAGTCATCATACAAAAAGTCAGACCAGCTTCATTGGTGAGCAAGTAAAGGATATTCAAATCTGGCCTCATTGTTTCTGGATTTATGGGATACCAAAAGGCAAGAAAGGTAAGAGGAATAATCCAATACTTCTTTGATAATTTTGTTGGTGAGGTAAAATCATTTTTTTGTATTGCTGCTTCCCAGATCCAAAAAAAAGCGACCAGAAGAAACATAACTATATTTATGGCGATAATTGCTATGCCATATTTTTCGGTAAAGGCAATGCTTTGCAGAAAGGCAAAAAGAAGATAAGTAATAGCTACATAAAGATTAAATATACGAGTAACTCTATTCCTAAGCAAGATTATACAGATGACCAAGATTAGAGGAAGTACTTTAAAAATAGGATAAAAGGCAGGGAAGTTATATACCAAGGAATGACTAAGAACCTCTCCTGTGACCACTCCTATTTCAGATATCTCAAATCCCTTTGATGCATAAGGTGGAATAAATTGTATTAGGATAAAGAATAGAAAAAACCACCATTTTTGAGTTATTAACTCTAATTTTATTTGTATATTTTCAAGATTATTTACAGACATATATTTCTTAAAAACCTGCCAGAGAACCGTCCCCTGGTAGTTTTTTCCTATAAATTATTAACTGCTTTTTCTATTCTCTTTAAACATTCTTCAAGAAAAGATCTGGGGCAAGCAATATTGATCCTCATAAAGCCCTTTCCTTCAGCGCCAAACCAATATCCGTTATCAAGGGCTACTCTGGCTTTTTTAATCATAAAATTATTTAAGTCCTTAGCATTAAATCCTAATTGTCTGCAATCTAACCAGACTAAATAAGTTCCTTCCGGTTTTATAACTTTTATTTTTGGAATTCTTTCTTTAAAATATTTCATCAAGAATTTTAGATTTTCATTTAAATAAGATAATAATTGCTCAAGCCATTCTTCTCCATCTCTATAGGCCGCTTCTAAAGCTACCAGTCCAAAAACATTATTTTCATCAAGGGCTAAACCATCTAAGATGTTTTCATAAATTTTATAATATTTTTTATTGGGAATTATAATAGAAGAAGTCTGAAGTCCTGCCAAATTAAAAGTTTTACTGGGAGCAGTACAGGTAACAGAATTGTGAGCAAATGCCGGTGAAATCGAAGCAAATGGGATATGTCTATATCCTTTAAATAGAATATCGGCATGGATTTCATCAGAAACAACAATAATATTGTGTTTTAAACAAATTTCTCCTAGTATAATAAGCTCTTCTTTCTGCCAAACCCGCCCTACGGGATTATGTGGACTGCAGAAAATTAATATTTTCACTCTGGGGTCATCAACTTTTCTTTCTAAATCCTCCCAATCTATAAAATATTTTTTATTATTAAATTTTAAGGGATTATTTACTATGTGGCAACCATTATTTTCTATAACCCGAAAAAAGGGATAATAAACCGGTGGTTGAACAATAACCTTATCACCGGGTTGACAAAAAGCTTTGATTATCAAACTTAACGCCGGAACTACCCCGGGGCTATAAGCTATCCAATCTTTTTTTATTTTCCAATTATGTCTTTTTTCCATCCAATCAATTATTGCCTGATAATAAGATAATGGCCTGGAGGTATAACCATAAATACCATGTTCATTTGCTTTTTTTATGGCTTCAATTACCGGCTGTGGTGACCTAAATTCCATATCGGCAATCCACATGGGAAGCACATCTTTGGGGATAACACCAAAAGTAGTTTCCAGTTCATCCCATTTTGCAGAATGATACTTGGCACGGTCAATAATCTCATCAAAGTTATACTTCATAACATTTCTCCTTAACTAATATAAATAAAAAGGGGGACGGTTATAAAGATTCGACCCTTTATCCATTTGTGATATGACAGAGACCGTCTCCTGTCACACGATTCCCTAAAGACAAAGATTAAAAACCAAATCAGAAGAGAGATATCTTTTGATATGTTGATATAGTTACAGCTCCGAATGACATTCTATTATATTTTATAAGTTTAAATTTATCTTTTTCTATCAAACTCAATAGCCCATCGTTTTGTATGTAGCTTTTAAAATTTATATAATGCTCTCCTCCAGCGATTTTTTCAATTATACTTATTACTATTCTACCAAATTTAGTCGTTTTATTATCAAAAACATAATCAACAACAAGTATAAATCCATCTTTTTTTATAATTCTATACGCTTCATCTATAAGGGCTTGTTGAGTATTCCTATCTTTTTCGTGGATTGCAAAACTTATAATTACTACATCAAATGATGCATTGTTAAAACTTGTTTTTATTGCATTCTCATTATAAATCTTTATAGAGGAATTACTTCTTTTTGCAATTTCTAACATTGAATCAGATATATCGAGACAATAAAGGTTTCTAAATCCGTGTTTTGAAAGCAAGTTAAGCTGATTCCCCGTGCCACAACATAAATCTAAAATTACTTTCTCTTTATATTTTAAAAGCTCATTCATTACCGCAATTCTTATTGTCTTAAGAGGTAAATAAAAAATAGGGTCATATATCTTCGCTGTTAAACCATAATTACTTTTCATTTCGTGTCATATCCTTTATGGGCAACAAGAGTTTGATAAACTATCTAATTTCAATGCTCTCACCTTTCCAAACTTCTGACCACTTTCGAGCAAGTAAGGAAATACAGAGTAATGTTCGTGACTATTTGCGAATTTCATTTTCAATTGCCTTCTCAACTTTCCTTTTTGCTTCTTCCCATAATTCTCTTGCTCTCTGTTTTGTTTCATGTGATTGTTTAATAAGTGATGAGATTTCTTGTTGAACTTTTTTAGAAAGGACTGGGACTTGTAAATTTTTAATTTGTTCGGGTCTCCAGTGGGTAATTACCCCTCCATCCTCTCTTTTTATCTGAAGCTTCCCGATAATTGAATTAATACAAAGGGCTAAATATTCTTTATTGACTTTGTTTTCATTAATCTTTAATATCAGAATACTGCTGGCTGCAATTACTCTTACAGGTTCCTTTACTATATAAGCTATCCCATGTATTACATCTTTAGTTAAAAGAAAATCTCCGACCTTAGGTTCATGAAGGGATTTGAGTTCTTGGAAGTCGAGTATAAATTCCTTAATTTTTACTATTTTAGAATGCTCTTTTAAAAATCCCATAAAACTATCATAAGTAGTCTGAAAATACTCAGCGTCTATACGATGAACTCCAAACGCTTTAGAAAGATTAGTAGTATAAGAAAGTTTATATTTTACTTGAAAACCTTTTAGCCCCAGTTCTTCTAAAAGAAGATTTTCAGCTTGGGAGTAAAGGGATTTTGCTTTTTCGATTAAATCAAAAGAGTTTTTAGCAAGCATTTCTATCTCCTGCTGAAAATCTGTATCAAATAGAGGAATTAGCAGTTCTTCTAATTCTCTACAGCTTAAGTTAAACTGCTCGGTTTGCCTGCTTAACATCCAAAGCTGTTCTCTACCATATTTGGAGTTAAGAAATACGGTCAAATAGAAGGGATTGAGCAAATTCTCATCCGTTTTTATAACCGCGATATTTTGGTTGGTTACTGATTGTGGATAATAATCTAAGAAAATCGCCGTTTTACCAATAACATCATAGTGTGCTCCGCTAATTGTTACTATAACGTTCTTGAATTTTAAGTAATCTCTTTCCGATAAACTTCGAGCAGGTAAGAAGTCTGAATTTTCAAAATTAATTAATCCCTCTCTCAAATTATTTGCTTTTATAAAATGAATTCTTATATCATCCTGGTAAATATCTCGATTTCTCGGGATATTCCCCGTCCTAACCGTTTCTGCTACAAGATATCCTAATTTTCTGATGATAGTAATTTTCTTTAGATCCTTCTCTAATTTAAGAAAGCTTGTACGATAACGTCCTGCATCGAACCTTTTAGACCCTTCAATTTCTGATAATTTTGCAATACTTATCCTGGCCATATTTTTTAAGACCTCCAGAAATTAAAATTATGTTCTTTGGCAAATTTAACAAAAGCCCTGGCTATTTCATCTAAATCATGGTCAATTATACCACGCCCATGTCTATCTAAAAGTAATTCTCCTTTAACCCCTCTTTTATATCTATATTCTCCCTTATTATTTCTGAGCGATTTCTGGTTCACCGCAAAGAAAATAAGATAATCAATTTCTTTTATCACTTTGCCATCTAACCAGAATTTCTTAAATTGTTCGGTTATCTCTTCCTCATTTAAGACTAAATAGATTTGCCCACCCAAAGTTCTTTGAGAAATCTCTCTAATAAACTTTTTAATTTCACTAGTCAATGTGCTAATTTCTTTTCTTGTTTCTTCTATCTTTTCATCCTTTAAAATATTGTCCTTTGATTTTTTATGTTTCTCCCTTAAAAGAGTTTGCATTTCTTGTAATTTCTCGATTAAGGCTTTAAGTGATTTCTTGCTTTTAATTTCTTCGGTCTCTTCAACGTCCGAACCTTCAATTTTCTCTTCTAATTTTTTCCTCGTTTTAAAATAGGCATTAATAAAAGATTTTAGTTCTTCAGATAGCTCTCCCTCGCACAACAATTTATCCCAACTTATATTTTGGTAATATTTTTTCACTTCTTCTACCAAATTGACATATTCAATTAGAGTTTTAAGTGATTTTTTCCTCTTAATTTCTTCCATTTTTTCAGTCTCTTCAGCCTCTTCACCTTCCGAACCTTCAATTTTTTCTTCTAATTTTTTCCTCGTTTTTTCTTCTAATTCCTCTCTTTCCTCAAAATATGTCTCAACGAAAGATTTTAATTCTTCGGATAGTTCTTCCTCGGACAGTAATTTATCCCAACCCACATCCTTGTATTCTTTCTTTAATTGTTTTACAAACTCTAACCATTCTCTTTCACATTTTACTTTAATTCTCTGGATTTTCTGTTTTTCCTCATTGGTATATTTTTGCAAAAATAAGATACTTGTTTTTATCCCGGTGTGAGGCTTAAAGGTATTTCCGTGTAAACCCACTACTGCTAAAATTCTCGCTTTATCTATAATAAATCTACGGATATATTCAGCGCTTGCACTATTTAATAGGCTCTGTGGTAAAACAATTGCCATTCTACCACCAGGTCTTATAAACTGTAATGAACGATCTAAGAAAAGGATGTGTCGACCAATTTGTTTCACTAATCTACTATTTTTCTCTGCCAATTGATAAAGCCTTAGAATTTCTCTTTTCTTCACTTTGCCAGTAAAAAGTGGATTGGTCATGAGAAGGTCAAAATCAAAATACAAAAACCTGTTTTGATTTTCTTTATCTTTCTCTGGGTTTTCGGGAAATCTCAGAAGTCTCGGCCTTAAAGCTGATTTTATTTCATTATTCCATAGCAAAGGGTTCAATGAATCGCCATGTGAACCGCCGCCAAATATATGGGATTTGCCATCTCCAACTATAATGTTAATAGCTTTGGCAATTTTTATAGCTTCTTTGGTAAAATCTATTCCGTATATATTGTTTTGTGTAAAATTCTTCGCCACCATAGGAAGCCCCTTGCCGGTAATTACACCACCAGCAACCCACTTCACAGAATGCAGTAAAAAACCTGCTGAACCACAGTCCGGATCAATGACAAATTCCTGAGCTTTAGGGTTTAACATTTTCACAACCATATCCTGAATAGGTCTTGGCGTAAAGAATTGTCCTTCTTTCTTTTTAGACTCCTCAGGAATTAAATATTTAAAAGCTTCATCAATTATTCGTAAATTTGAATTAAGCAGTTTTATTTTTTCTAAAAAGGATACACAGACTTTTAAATGTGTCTCTACCAGTTCTATTTCATCCGTAGAATCAAACACTCCTGCCCAGCTTCTTTTAGCTCCTTCCAAGAGAATAGTAATAACTCTTTTTACTTGTTCCGGACTCCTATCTCCGGCAAAAAATTCTAATTGATAGTCGGGATTATTTATTCCATTCCACTCATCATAAAGCTTAGCATAAATCAATTTAAAAATTTCATCAAAAACCTTAACTTCAGCATCTCCTGAAACCAGTTCTTCAAGATCTAATAATATTTTTTTAAGTGTATTTTTACCTTGTTTTAATTCATTGTGTTCCTCTAACCATTTAAAAGCACGTCTTTCAGTTAATATCTCACCAAGCGTTTCTGATATTTTAGGGATTCGAGGAATTTCTACAAATAAATTGAACTTCTCTCTATGGAGTCTTATTATCTCATCCCCATTTGACCAAATGCCAATAGGAGCACCTTCCGTATTACAGTAACTTTTAAGCTGTTCTAACCCGGCAGTTCTATCAGGTTTTTTTATTTCAAATAAGATATGATAATCTTTTAAATCTTCCTGGAAAACTACAATATCTACGGCTTGAGGTTCTATCCGAGAAGCAAAATAGGTGGTTTTCTTCACACCAATTCGTTTTTTGGGATAATTATATTCGTTAAGTAATCTATAAATCCATAGTTGTCTTACTATTTCTTCCGGCTTAGCTATTTTATATCTATTCTTAATTTGACATTTTATAAAATATTTTCCCTCTTGTTCTATTATTAATCTATTAATTGCATTAATCTCATTCGAATTAAAAAGAGATATACCATGTTTAACATCCGGTGCAGAAAATATTTTTTGGAGATTCAATCTATCCGACATATTTTTACTCTCCTCATCCTTATGTTAAATATTTAAATTTTTATTTTAATCCTACTTTAATAACTTTAATTATATATTCTATATGCTGCCCTGTATATCCTTCTTTTTAACTTAATTTTAATCTAAAATTAAAAAGCCCGAATAAAAAAATAAATTCGGGCTTTTGGCTAAATAAATTTAATTACGTTAAATTACAGCAAACAACGGTCCCCTGATTTTACCAATCAAAATTTGTGAAGTTGTGAAGCTTGACCCCATATTACCAACGGGGAAGTGGCACTCAGTTTGACCCTAAATTAGTAGAAATATTTTTTGAAATATTAAAATAAAAATAATGAGATGACAACAGTCCTTTGACAAACTAATAAAAACTAAAGAAGTGCGGTACTGAAATACCTTTCTGCCCGGTCAGGTAATACGGTCACTACACGGTTTTTTCCATTATCCACATGAAGGGCGACAAAGACATTTGCCCCGGATGAAGTCCCTACCAGTAATCCTTCTTCCCTAGATAGTTGGCGAGTAGTTTCAATGGCTTCTTCATCAGTAACAGTAAATACCATATCTACCATTTTCACATCCAGGACAGCGGGAATAAATCCATCACCAATCCCCTGAATCTGATGAAGCCCTGGTTCTTGGCCTAATAAGGCGGAACTGTTTTTGGGTTCTACTGCTACAATTTTTACTTTAGGATTCTTTTCCTTTAAAAATTTTCCAATCCCTTGAAGGGTTCCTCCACTCCCTACTCCAGCCACAAATACATCTATCTTCCCCTTCATTTCCTTCCAGATTTCAGGACCAATTTGTTGATAGTGAATCTCCGGGTTATGAGGGTTTACAAATTGGTCGGCTACAAAATATTTTCCCGGTTCTGCTTCGGTAATTTCCCGCATCTTTTTTATGCTTCCAGGCAGACTCCCTTGGGCTGAGGTGAAGATAATCTCGCCCCCAAAAGCTTGAATTATTTTTTTCCGTTCTTCGCTCATATTTTCCGGCATTACACAGATTACCCGGTAGCCCTTCTGCACTCCCACTAAAGTTAAACCAATTCCGGTATTCCCGGAAGTTGCCTCAATAATAGTCATCCCCGGTTTAAGCCTTTCTTCTTTTTCCGCCATTTTAATAATATGTTTGGCTACTCTATCTTTAATACTTCCTCCGGGATTCAAGTGTTCGGCTTTAACAAATACATTTCCCGAAGACATCTTTTTTAATTGAATTAAAGGAATGTTTCCTATTGCATCCAGAACAGAATTTACCAGCATAATAAAAATCCTCCTTAAAACCTACCAGGGGACGGTCCTCTGGCAGGTTTCTCTGACAAGATTAAAATCATTTTTAATTATGAATTATAACAAGATTAGTCAGGTTTTGCAAGAAAAATAATTACCTAATATCATATCCAAATAACATTTTTAATATTTTTTTATTATATATGACATTGAGACAAATAATAAAAGTATAATCTTAAACAACCACTGTTTAAATTACGATATAAATTTATAAAATTTTTCCATTGTTAAGAAAAATATATAAATAAAAAAGTCCTTCAGTAAAACACCAAAGAGCTTAAAATTTCAAATCTCTCTTGCCACATTTTAGTTTCTATCATAAATTATCCAAATTTGGGAGATTAATAAATATATAATTAAGCATTATTTTTAAAATAATGATTGACAAAAAGTTTTTTATAATGTATATTATATTTAAAATAATGTTTTTATTAAAAGGGGTAACATATGAAAGGTGAAACAAAAGAACAGCGCTTTAAACGCGTTGCCGAAAGGAGAGTTCGGCGGGTTTTAGATAGTTTACGAAGTTTATCGCAGTGTTCAAATAAACGAATGTACAAATGGAATGAAGAACAGCTTAAAAAAATCTGGGATGCTATTGATCATGACTTGAAATCTTGCCAAGAAAATTTTAAAAATGCAGAGCCGGAAGAATTCCAATTATAAAACAGGAGGTGTTGGTTAAAATAATGGCTATGACTTTTTATAAGAAAGTTCCCTTTTCTTTTGAAGAAAAAGATTATGATATTAAAATATTTCACAATGATAATACCATAAATATTGTCGCTTTTAGAAATAATTATCCTGCCAATGGTTTCAGACATCAAATTAAAATTTCTAAAAGTATCACCATTGAAGAAATATTAAAGCAAAAAGTAATTGATGAATTAATTGAAATCTGTAAAAAAGATATTTCTGAAAAAAGATGGGAACGACTAACTGCAATTAAATAAGATATTAGAATAGTATTGGTATTTTATCTTTTATCTTTTCTATTGTAATAAAAATAGATACTTAAAAATAACCAATGTTTTTCTTTTTAACCCAGAGTACGAACAATGTTAGAATCTGCTTGGGGGGGGTTAAACGAAATGAGAAAAGCTCAGCGTGAATTACTGAGCTCTTGCATTTATTATTACTTTGAATTGCCAGGAGTAATCCAACTGGTTGAAGAAATAATTTAATCCTCAAAAATAAACAGCTCATCAATTGTTGTTTTCAAAGCCTTTGAAACTTTATAAGCAAGATTAAGCGAAGGGTTATATTTTCCTTTCTCAAGAAAGACAATCGTCTCTCTTCGCACTCCGACTTTCTTAGCTAAATCTTCTTGGGTAAGATTATATTTAGCTCTAAATTCTTTTATTTTTATCTTCATTTTCTAATTACTTATTCTATATCTCCTTTCCTTTTGAGATACAACTCAGCTACTATTGCAACCACAATCATCACAAACATAGTTAATCCAAGAGCCTGCATGACAGTCATTTTAAATATATCCCACTTGTCTAACAAAAGCAGTACACTCACTAATACAAATGTAACTATCCACGAATAGGATAGTGTAAGAGCGCTTATCTTTTTTGTTCTCTCATCTTCTTCGGGCTTTTCCTTATATATCATATGCCTACCCACGCCAAGTGCTATAAAAACTATACCAGCAGTTGTCAAAAAGCTTTTAATCCTACTAACCCAAATAGTGTCTATGCCACTCCAGAATATCTGCAATGTTATAGCTACAAGAAATGCTGCAACTCCAATTCCTGTGTAGTATTTATATTCTTTTTTCATTTATTTCACCTCCTGTTATTTATTTTTAACATTATGTTATATCGACCTAACATAATGTTATCATATTCTAACAACACTGTCAAGAGTTAGTTATTCCCAGACAGAATAATTTAGTAATTTTAATCTAGATATAAAAAATAACTGCCCGAATAAAGTATCTCTTGGTATGCTTTTTTAGATAGCGGGAAGTGAATCATCATTCCTTTCAATTTCTTTATTGTTTCGTACAATTTAAGGAACAGAGTATTTATTAGCTTTATATCTCAGATTGTAATCTTGGCGATTTCCTTCCAATTCTTTAATTTATCAAGATTACCATTAAAGGAACCTAATGTCTCTAATTTTTGCGAGGCCATCCTTTTTATCGGCACGAACCTTTTATGCTGCGTTATGTGATGTAAATCTGGAGCTAACTATTAAAAAGATTTAATGCAAGTTTCTCTACAGATTCATTAAAATTCTTTGAGCATTTGAATAATTCTTATTTTATATTTCGCTTGTTAACACTCCTAAATTTCTTGCAAGTAAATTATAACCATCCAACATGTAAAGTTTTTTTAACTTTTCAATTGTTTCAAGAGGAAGTTTATCTTTTGAGATCCCTCTAAGTATCATCAGGGTCTCTTCTTCTGAAAATTCTCCTTCTGGAATAATCCAGTTAGTATAATCTTTATTAACTGGACAAACATCCTGGCATTTCATGCAACCTATAAGGGAATTATGCCAGGAAGGGTTAATCCATTCTGGAAAGTTGTCTGATTTTTCATTGAAGAAAGTCAAACATTTTTCCGCACTTATTAAAAATCTATCCTCACGGATTGCACCGGTCGGACACTTATTCATACATGCTGTACATTTATTACAGTACTCCATTACTTTAACTTCTCTCCAATTATCAGCTATACATGGGATATCAGAAAAAAAAGCCTTCAATCTAAAAAAACTTCCCCAACCGTCTATATAGGTAAGATTATTTCTGCCATAACTTGCAAGTCCACTGTGAACTGCAAGAAGTTTTTCCGGAAGTATCGCATCACATACTCTGTAGCCGTAATTTCCCAAATGAAGTGATATGATATTTGAAGATTCCTTATCTGTATCGTGTAAATAAGTAGGTGGAATAATAACACAATATGTTTTGCCAGATAATTGGAATTTTATACTGACCTTAGGCTGGAAGGCGGCAGTAATAATTATCGATTTAGCCTTGGGGAAATCGGTCGGGGGTTCAAAATTAAAATGTAAATCATAACGTGATATTATTTCATCGTAAAAATCTCTACATAAGATTCCTTGTTCGAGAAGGTTTTCCAAGTCACGCTGTAAATCAGGCAAGTGTTGAACAGAAACAATAGAGCTCTTAAAGCCGACATTTGCTAAATGTTGATGTAATTCTTTAATTACTTTATCCATATTTATAACCTCCCAATATCTAACTTTTTTTAACTAATTCAAAAAATACTGCACACATGATGTAAGCCCCTTTCCATAAGATCAGCGCACTCCAACGGAAATCAGTCAGCGTTGGGCACTCTGACAAGAACATAATGAGCAGGAGAGCTCCCAGCACCAGATTGATCGGATAGTATTTTGCTAATAGCAATATTTTTTAAAACAGATTAAATATGGGTAATTTCACTATTGCATTTTTGAAGAAATAATCCCCAAGTCATCATTGCTTTTCCCAAGTTATTTAACAGAAAGCGCAGACCATTAAATGATCTTTTAGATTTAGATTGATATTTTCTTATTAAACGCTCCGTTTCTGCTTCTTTGAGGAGTTCCTCATGTCTTTCTTTGGCCGACTCATACAATATCCAAGAATTATACATATCCCAACCTCCATCGAGAAATATTTGACAAAACCTATAACCAGCATTTATAATTATGTTGGTTATATTGTAACATTTAAATTATAACCTGTCAACAGTTTTTTATTGGTTATAATAAAAAGAGGAAAATTTTATGGTAGATATTGAAAAAAATGCTGGTAACCTTCCTTTGGAGGGAGGAGAGCTGTGTCTTGATTTTGCTAATACGGTGGATTGGCGAAACGATAATAAAAGACGAAAAGAATGGCTCAATGATTTTTCTGATTTAATTTTATGGAGCAGACATGTGGGTCTATCAGAAGATAAAAATGCCCAAGCGCTATCGATAAAAGCCTCGCAGCTGCCAGATAAGGCGAAACAGATCTATAAAAAAGCAATAGAATTAAGAGAAATACTTTTTCACATATTCTCATCCCTCGCAATAGAAAAAAAGCCCCAAAATTACCATCTATCAATCTTTAATCGCTTCCTTGTAAGGGCTATGGGTAAATCATGTGTGGTATCTTCGCAAGATGGCTTCACCTGGTCCTTTTGCCCAGATCCAGACTCTATGGATTTTATACTAAATCCTATTATAAAATCAGCAGCTGATCTCTTAGTTTCTTCTAATTTAAAACGGGTAAAAATATGTGCGGAAAAAAGTTGTGGTTGGTTATTTATCGATATGAGTCGTAATTATAGCAGACGCTGGTGTAATATGAAAGATTGTGGTAACAGAGCTAAAGCCCATAGGCATTATCAGCGCAAGCGCCAGGAGAAAAAAGAATAGGAAATATTACTAAAACGGGAATGGTGAACTATCGTCCTTCCTTTACCACTTATTTTAAGTGATGCAGGGAATGTCCCCTGTCATAGTCTATGTCAAACCATAAATTGCGTATTCCGGAGTATCCGGACGGCAATTCCGAAGGCATCCGGACATTAAACCGGTAACATCCGGACACCTTATCGATTCAATTTTTATTAACATTAT
>Ga0307432_1001463_pt1 | contig 14259 bp, 9 predicted proteins | sample SalMarWE160150MG_FD_202158 | JGI IMG/M metagenome (GOLD analysis project Ga0307432, IMG submission 202158) | Salt marsh sediment microbial communities from the Plum Island Ecosystem LTER, Massachusetts, United States - WE1603-150 | ecosystem: Environmental > Aquatic > Marine > Intertidal zone >...
GCCATGGTAGCTCTAACCACAAGCCCACTAATGCCAAAAACTAACAGTAAAGGATCCTTCACATGCACTTTCGTAATTCCTACAGATGCTGTGAGCGCGGTAGATAACATATATGCTGAAGACGAAACTGGCGCTTATGATACAGCAGATCTTGAGATAGGTCCCTACATAACGGTTACACCAAAGAAGGGGCTTGTAGACTCAACCGTTACAGTTGCTGGAAGAGGTTTCACACCAAATGGATTAGTTGACATAGAATGGTTGATCGGCGGCAGCTACATTACAGTAGTTAACAACGCTGCCATCGGCGCTACAGGATCTTTCAGCGTAAGCTTCACAGTGCCACTACTTCCTGATCCTACCCCAGCAGGAGATGACTACAGTATAAGAGCAACAGACAATGCTCCCACACCCATCGTTGCAGCTACCACATTCACCCTTGTCGAATTGGCCTCCATTAAATTGACTCCACCTGCAGGTAAAATCGCTTCTTCCTTACAAGTCGAGGGAACTTGGTTCACTCCAATGTCCGCGATAACAATAAGCTTCGATGGTGAGGAAGTTGCTACCGAAACTGCTGGTATCACCGGTGCCTTCACTGTAACTTTTGCAGTTCCAGAAGTAGCAACTGGACCATATACCGTAACTGCAACTGATTCCTGGGGTGTTTCCGCTTCAGCAACATTCACAGTGGTTGTGGATGTCTTCATGGTGGCGACACGTGCAACTGAGTATGTGCGAATGGACTTCATTAGCCTAGTATCTCAAGCCACAGTAGCAGTTGATGTAGATTTGGTGATTACTGACCCCACCGGCCTAGTATTCTATGATGATGACGTAGATGCAAGTTGGTGGCAGAGAATTGGTCCGTTCTGGCATATACCCTACGTTGAGCTTTATCTCACTTGGTGGCCAATCACCTCAGATGCTCCACTTGGAACCTGGAACTTCACATGCTACGATGATGCTACTGGCGCAATCTTGGACACTAACTTGTTCACTGTTGCCGCGAAGCCTACCATGCAAGATGTTCTTGACAAACTTGATGGAGTTGAAGCCAACATCACTGACATCATAACTACCACTAAAGGTGACATAATCGCCTTAATTAACACTAAATCAGGCCAAATTGTCGCTGATATAAGTGCATTGAACGGCAAAATCACAAGCATAGATGGAGATCTTGTAACAATCAGCACACGCATCGGAGACGTGCAAGTAGCTATTTCCGCTTTGGACTTGGATGCAATGGGCGTATCCATAGCTTCCATTGAGGACGATGTGGCTACAATCACGACTGACCTTGGAACCGTAAAAACATCTGTTTCAGCTCTAAACGTCACAGTAACCGCACTCTCTGGTGACGTAGCAACCGTAAGCACATCTCTAGGAACACTAGAAGGAACAGTTACCTCCATAGACGGAAAGGTAGCTACAATCAACACTAACGTTGGCACAGTACAAGCTGACGTTTCAGACATCAAAGCCAAAGCAGACGTTGACATGACCCCAGTGTGGATCGCAGTAGTCCTATCCCTAGTCGCGGCAATAGCCGCAATCTTTGCAGTCGTAACAATCCGACAGAAAATAGCAGGCTAAACTCAACAACCCAAAAGGGTTTAATTCCCTCTCCCTTTTTTTTGTTTATTTTTACCATAGTTAGCGTATGCTCTTTTATCGTACGCGTGAGTCCCGAAAATCTTAAACTTAACATAAAAAACTCTAATAGGGAGAGTGTAGGCGCTTGCAGTTTCTAAAGTATATCAAGGTTAGGCGAGTTGAAACAAGACCCGACGATGCTTGGTACGACATGAGTTTGCGTCAGTTGAGGAACGGCGAAGTGAGTTTTTACACTGTTAAAGACTTTCTTACGGGTGATTGGCTTTTTAAAATGTGCAAAGACAAGGAACAGGGAAAGATTTTGGTTAAGGCTGTGAAATGCCCGGCAGGTATCCGCTTCTCACAGTTGGAAGGAAAAACCATGGTTTTTCAAGATAGCAATATTGAAGACATGCTTTACGACGTGATTTCCTTAACACAAACGGATGAGAATGATAAGGTTAGTCGAAATATTGTCTCCAGCATCGAAGAAGTTCCAGCAGTAATCAAAGAAAACTATACGATTAAACCTTACGAAGAGGCAACTGGAAAGAAAGCACCCGGCAAACACCTAGTTACCCTGAGCAAACAAGAAAACGAAAAGGAGATCATAACCCTTTTTGTGCTTGAACGAGCCTGGTCGCTTTCAAAATCCACGCCAGAAGAGAAACTTGAAGAGGAAGAAAAGAGGCTGCTGAAGACAAAGGCAACTAAAAAAGAAGTGGACACGGGAGAAGTTTGGTCGTGTCCCATCTGCGGAAAAAAGCATCGGTTAGTACATGTGGAAACAGAAAAGACTGTTAAACATGCGCTACGAAAGCCACGTTTAGGGTAACCTCTTCTGAGCCGCGCGCGGAAGAAGAATACCAAATTTAAGCCGTCAAGACCACAAAAGAAGGCTTTACCTTTATTGCTGTGGACATCCACAGCAGCCCCTTCTTTTTTTATCCTGCTGGCAGTTAATTTTCGGGAATGTGTTTTTCTTCTATCAGTTTACAGATTTGTTCAACGACTTGAACGTTTTCATATCCCATTTCAGGGGTGACTAGGGGCTTTCCGTTGCCGTTGAGGCTTTCCACAAACGACTTGATAATTCGTGCATGAGAAACACTATAGTATCGTGGTCCTTTTCCTTTGGTTACTATGTTTTTAACATATGCCCCCCATATCTTAACTTGGTGAATCATATTATCAAAATGCATTATTCCACGTCCAGGCTTCGAAACAATTAGGCTGCTCACGGGATATATTCCGGCATGTATTGTACCTCCAGTGCCGTAGATGTTTGCATGAACGTCGGTTCGGTCGTGTCCTGGCGCATTAAAGCTGATGTGAATGGTTCCAAACTTGTTTTTTTCAGCCTCTAAAATTACCCTCAATTCATCAAAGACCATCCACGGGTGAGGACCCAGTTTGTCAGTTAGTACAGATTTGATTTCCAATTCTCCCAGAAAAGCTTGGAGAAGATAGATTGGATGAGGCAGGTTTTCTCCAAATCTGCCGCCTGGTAGTTTATGGCACCAATGGTTTTTGTCTGCTGCCATTATTTCGTCAGGGCTGTGCAAAACTCCAACATCCATTCCTATGACCTGCCCTATGTCTCCTGCCTTAACTTGTTTCATCGCATTAAAGATTGAATACTCATAAAGTTGGCTATGAATTATTGTCAGTTTCCCAGATGACTTTTTAATGGCACCCAGTAATCTTTCTGCCTCATCAGTGTTTACAGTGAATGGCTTTTCAACAACTACGTTACAGCCTGACTCTAGAGCTTCTGTTGCTATATTCGCGTGAAACTTGGGGGGAACACAGACTGAAATAGCGAACAGGTCCTCCTTTTCGAGCATCTCAGAGAAGTTAGTATAGTGAGACGGAATTCTCCACTCTTTAGAGAATTTCATGGCTGCTTTTTCATTCAAGTCACAAGCAGCGGCTACAGAGATTCCTATATCTCTCCATGCATTGACGTGTATCCCAGAAATGCTTCCACACCCTACTATTCCTACGTCCATCGCAAGCGGTCTCTCCACTAGTTTCATCCATAAGGCAATCTAAATAAAAAGATTATCTCAAGAAAAAGAAAACAGCACAGAATCTTAAGCACACTAAGCGTGCTTGTTTCCGTTCATTTTTGGTTCATGGGATTCCAGATGCATGTTATAGCCTTTTGGTCACAGGCTTGAACGCAGGGTACATTACCGTTTTCGGGTTTGCAGGGAGAACAAGTGTATCTGATCTTTTTTCGGTGCTCTTCTGTGACTGCGGCTACAAGTTTGTCTTCAAGATCAATAAACATGGCTTCCATCTTCAAGGCGTCCTGAGGACATTTTTGTATGCAGTCGCCGCAACTGTTGCATTTCTCCGCATCAATTACTATGTAATATTCGCCTGAACCGTCTTGGTAACCATAATAAGTTATAACCTGTATCACCCTCAACGTTTGAGAGATTTTTCGTGTAGTGCCTTGGCGTAGAGGGCTGCCCCCATGGCACCGGCGGAAACGGGGTCGAGTCCAGTCTTCTCCAAGTTTGGAACTGGAAGGCGTTTCATGCCTAAAATGTTCTCTACTCTGTTCACTATGCCGATGTTCTTGGATTGTCCCCCGGTGATAACGAAGTCTTTTTCGCAACCCACCTTTTCTATGAGTTCGCTCATTCTGATGGCCATGGCTCTCATGTATGCGGCTAAGACTTTTTCTTTGGACCATCCTTTACGCAATAGTCCAACTGCCTCCGTTTTCGCGAACACGACGCAGGTGCTGCTAACTGGCTTGGGTTCTTCGGTTACGCTCAGGGATACTTTGCCAACCTCTTCGATGGGTATCTGCAACAGGTCAGCGATGACTTCCATTCCTCGTCCCGTGCCTGCTGCACACTTGTCGTTCATCAGGAAAGAGACTACTTTGCCTCTCTCGTCGCAGCGGATTGCTTTAACGTCCTGCCCACCCACATCCAGCACTGTTCTTACTGTAGGTCCCCAAATGTAGTTGGCGCCTTTGGCGTGGCATGCAATTTCTGTGATGGCTCTGTTAGCCATGGGAACGTTCACTCTCCCGTAACCAGTTCCTACAATGTAGTTGAAGTCCTTTAACGTCAATCCAGTATCTTCCATAGCCCACCCCAGCACTTTCTTGGCGCTGTCAGAGCTATTAGAGCCAGTTCGCATTACGCTCCACGAATATATTTCGCCATCCGCCATGATAACCGCCTTAGAACCCACTGAACCAACATCCACGCCAGCAGTTATTATTTCAGCGTTCTTCCAGTCTCGGTCTGGCATAACACTGCGGTATTCGAGCCATCTCCAGTAATCCACTTTTTCCTTTTTATTCTCCATTTTCTTCATTGCCTCCTTCCAACTCTTTTGGCGGCGATTAGGGCGGCGCCTACAGCACCAGCGAACAATGGTTCTTCAGGTATCAGTATGTCCATTCTCAATCTCCTCTTAAGAGAAGCAACAAAACCGACATCTTTAGCCACTCCCCCCACAAGTGCAATATCCTGATTTATTCCCAGCCGATGCACCATGGAGGAGACCCTCTCAGCCATGGCGTCAAAGATAGCCCGGGCGATTTCAGTTTTCGGTTCTTCTCTGTGAATCAGGGAAACCACATCAGATTCTGCGAAGATTACGCAACTGGCGTTTATGGGACTCGCCCTCTCAGCCTTCAATGACAGGGAACCCATATCATCCAACTCCACTTCCAGAGCCCTTGCCATAGCCTCGATGAAGGTGCCGGCTCCAGCTGCACACCTAGCGTTCACCACAAAATCCATCATTATCCCCTTTTCGTCAAACTTCACTGCCCGCGCCTCCTCAGCCCCAACATCTATCACAGTTCTGGCTGAAGAGAAAAAGTAGGCTCCTGCCCGGGCGTCAGCTCCCATCATGCTGATTGTGCTGTCTGCGAAGGGAGCCATGTCCACACCGGCGCCGGTAGCTGTAACATGCTGTATGTCCTCGCGGGACAGTTTGGCGTTCTGTAATGCCTCTTCGAAGGCTTGTTCAGCGGCTTTGGTGGGTTCGAATCCTGAGAAGTTTTGGTTTCGGGATAAAATCTGGTTGTCTTTCAGGATGACTGCTTTTACCCGTTGGGTTCCCATGTCTATTCCAGCAGTAAGCATTTTTGCATCTCTTCATATGTCGATTCTTGCTTCCAGCATCTCTAGGAAGGCTTCGATTCTTGTCTTCATCTGTCCCACGTCTTCCCTAGTGTATTCCGTGTCAAGGTAATATACCGGTAGGCCCATGCGATCTAGGATGCGCTTAATTCGTGCGTATTCCATGGCGTAGAGGATGCATCCGCGAACTACGTAATATATTACTCCGTCAACGTTATACTCTTTGATTCTGTTCATGATCCAGTTGACGCGGTCCTCGTTTCCATGTTCTGATGTGAAACAGGGGCATGTGGATGCCATAAGGTATCTTTCGCTTACGGCATCGAACATATCGCTCATAGTCCATTCGTCTACTCCCACTGGGTCGTAGAGGATCCTGTCCCCTGAACATTGCTCATCAACAACCAATACTCCTTGAGGGTTCGATTCTTCGATCAGGTTGGGAACCTTCCAGCTGTCAGGCCATAACATTGGAGTTCCTGTAACCATCACCCTTGGCGTGTCAGGAGGGCAAGCCCAATTTTTTTGTTCAAGCCTTTTTTCAAGCTCATCACACAGTTCATCTGTCTTTTGGGTCCACCGTTCTATGTCGTCCCACAGGCTTGTTTGATTCACGAGCATGGCATCCCTTCCCGTGATTACCGGAGGGCCTTTCCTCAGGTCTTGTAGCCTACGAAAAGCCTTCGTTGCTTTCTGCATGACCTCTATGGATGATTTCAGGTTTTTTCTGGTGATCTTTGTCCCTGTCAATTCCTCAATTTTTCCTTTTATCACCTGCATCTCTTCCTTCCAGAGGCTCAGGGACTGGGGGTCATCTTTGACGCGTGGAGGACTCATATACCATATAGTTTTGAAGTCTGACAGGATTTCGCTCAGTTTGGTTCTGCCGTCACATGTGAGCGGGATTATTATAGCGTCGCTGAGCTCAAGATATGGAGAGAGATTCACCATCTTTGCGCCAACTGTGGATCTTATGACTGGACAAACCTCAACCGGCATGATCCTGTCTCCAAGTTTTGCTGCATCATACCATCCCGAGCCTACGCGAACTGGAATGGCACCTGCAGCCAAGATCAACTCTATCGGAGCGAACATGCAGGAGTAGCCGATGAGCTTCTTTCCCGCCTCTTTCTGTTCACGAATCTCTTTTTCGCGTCGCCCAAAAAAGTTTGAGATTTCATCGAAGTATTCCATGGCTTCCGGTCGGTTCGGCCATGTTTTTTTCATTCTTTCGATGTTTTCTTTAATCACCTTAATGGATGCAGCTTTGATCGAGCTTCCTAGTTCTTCGATTTCTTTCTGAGACATTTCAGGAATATACTTTGATCCTTCCTCGATTTCGCTTGCCATCAGAACACCTTACTCACTTTTAGCCAGTTTTTGGATTTGTAGATTGAAGCGGCTACGACTCCTCTTCGGAATCCGGCTCCGATGCCTGCACTGTAACTTGTGACGTAGGGAAGGCATGCAATGGTGCAGAAAGTGAGCCCATACAATAAGCCTAAGATGAGCGATGCAATGTAAGGATTCGAAATCTGCTGTAACACAGTCATCTTGAAAGGAGCCCTTGAACTTGTTAGAGCAGATAGATAGAAAAAGTGGCATTTAACTATTACCATAAAATCATCGAATAAGATATTCACTCTTCTGTATTGGTTAACTGTAACATAAACAGTTACCTAAACATCACATATTAGGAGACTAATCTAAGGTAAAAACCAATATTTATAACTGAACAGAATCAAAATGAACGTTGAGAACTTTCTCATCTTAATCCTTTCTTTGATAGTTTATTTTTAAACATCATCACAACCAGAGTTGCTACAATAAAAAGAGGCATAATGATCCATGATGGAAACTCTGGTATGGAATTCAAATCTTGTTCAACGATTATCGTAAAGCTTTCTATATTTGCCGTTCTGATGTTCATATAGAAGGTGCCTTCTTGGTGATGTATGTAAGAGACTCCGCTTGAGTTCCATTTGGCATCACATTTGGTATCACAACCGACCTGATCAAGTCTCATTCTGTGCATACTCTCCTCAAGGACGAAAGTTTCAGTGATTTGCTCTGTTTCGTTCGGCGTTAGAGTGCCAATATCTACGGTTCTTTCTCGAAGGGTTCGCGCAGGGGGAAAAATATAACATGTATCCCACCATATCGTTATATTAAACATTAGATTTACTTTAACGTTATATGCAGGAAGCTCACCAGTGTTTTGAGCTCTCGCCCACACATTAGCTTCAAGAATGTAGTGGGTTTGGTCGTCGGGTTCTGTGACTTCTTCCTTCCACGCCCAATCAATTTTGATTAATGTAACTTCAACGTTTGCGCCATTAATGATAGAGTTGATTACTTTTTCTTCTTGTGAGTAGGTATGGATATTGAACAATGCATATTCAGAGCCAATATATTCCCATCTGATCCGCCATTTAACGTGGTCGCATGTAAAAGATTCTGTTGTGGTCAGGTCACTTTTTCCAGTAACTCTTGTTACCTCAATCCAATTTTCTGGTGATGCAAATACAATTTCTGATGAAAAGGTTGAAAAAGAGGAAACAATCAGAAACACGACAATCAACAACATGAACTTGTTCACATCAACTCCTCCAAGGATCGATTTTTGCTAGTCTCCACTTATAGATGACCACAGCAACCGCAAACACAGCGAATGCAAAAAACAGTAGAGGTACCCATGATGGAAACTCTGGAATTGCATCTGTGCCGATTATTTCTACTGTTTTGGTGCCGTGATTGTAGGTAAAGTGTAGGTACTTGTTGCTTGCGTCTTCGTTGACTGTTGGAGTTACCGAGGCTCCATCCACCAGAACAGCCCAACTACCTTCCGTGTTTAATAGACCTTTAGGAATTGTTACATTGCAGAATCCTGTTGTCTCGTTTTCACCCATCACATTAAACCGTATTCGAGTGCCTTCAGGGTCAAAACTGAACTCAGAGACGGTGGAGTTGCTGACAACATTAACGTTGTATTTTTTTCCCTCCCATGTTCCTGCATCAAAGATTGTGATGGTAGCCATATGCGCGCCAACTGGCTCCATCATTGGATAGTTGTCTCTATTGTCTTTATTTATAATGTATGGAGTGTCTCCTATGCCGTCTCCGTCCCAGTCAGTACCTTTGTAGTCGCTCCAATAGTTACCGACTGTGCCGTTATCCCAAAAATTAACGCTGTCAATATCAGCAAAGAATTGTAACTCATTGTTGACAAAGTTGTTATGATAAATCGTATTGCCTAAACATTGCATCTCAAAATGCATGCTCTCCTCGTTATCTGTTATGTTGTTACCAAGCAGGTAGTTATAGTGTGAGCCAAAGAACCAGAGACCAGCCATGCTGTTGTTTGTTACAGAGTTTCCTGACATGCTATTGTAATAAGAGCCGTAGATGTCTATGCCACAATTATTCTCTGTTATGTTGTTTCCACGAATAGTGTTGTAGTTCGAAAAATACAGGAGGACGCCATTTGCGCCGTTGTTTATTATTGTATTTCCGAAAAGGTTGTTTCCGCCACCACGAATGCTAATACCGTTCCCTTCATTGTGTGCTATATAGTTTGCAGAGATGTTGTTTCTTGAAGAGCCGTAGAAAAATATTCCAAGTCCATTATTTGTTATTGTGTTTTGGGTTATTGTTGAGTTTTCGGTGAAAGCTAGTAGTATGCCTTCCCCGTTATTTGTTAGGGTTAGATTTTTAACGGTTATACCTGTGCAGTTAACGAGGGTTACATGTCCAGCATCAAGAGGGACGGTCTTATCTTTTTCGTTGACCCAGTAATAGATTGGTTTGCCATCCACCGTATTTGAAGTGTCAATGTCATTCACAAAATCCACAAAGTTAACTCCACTTAACCCAAAGTTGTAACGATTGTTGTCTATTTGGTTGTCTCTGAGCACGTTGTTTGGAGATATGCTGATTCGGATGCCTTTGTCGTTGTTTGTTATTTTGTTACCATAAATGGTGTTGTTTTTCGAATAATCCTGGTAGATACCCCATTCATTGTTTGATATGTTGTTTTCAAGTATAGTGTTGTTTGAACCCCAATAGACTCGGATGCCTGTATCAAATTCTTTAATTTCCATATTTCTGATTGTCACGTAGCTTCTACGTATCAAGTGTATTCCATATTCGCTTCCATTCCCTTGGAGAATGTAGCCTGCTCCATCAATTACAACATCATCTTTTTCAACGACAATAGAATCAAAAAGGTCATCAGTGAAGGTATAGACGTTTCCATCTCTCTGAATCTTATCTGTTCCCTCAACGCTTCCATCAGCTCTAATGTAAATGGTGCTTTCTGCTTTCACTGTGCCAATTTCTGAAATAGAAACAACAGCAAAACATAGAATCAGTAATAGAATTAGAGCTGTTCTTTGCTCCCCCATCTAAAGTACCTGATTTAATCTAGCTTACCCTAGCTGAAAAGGGTTTTTGTCAAGAAACCTTGACTAATCTATTAGTTATTTGGTCAAGAAATCTTTACAAAAACCCTTTTACATTCCAGTCAAAATAAAACTAAGCGTTATGACTTCTGATATGAAGAAAATCACAACAAGCTTTGCTCTTATAGCTGTTCTTTTTCTTGTTCTAGTTACCGCTCCAGAACTCAGAACAGTGAAAGCAGAAGGCGCAATCTACATCAATGCTGACGGAACTGTTGAGGGAACGGATAATATTCAGCGTAATGGAGACATCTACACTTTTACAGGTAACATTGCTGGTCGTATTGTTGTGGAGAGATATAACATTGTGGTTGAGGGGGAAGGTTACACTCTTCAGGGAACAGGTGCAGCAACAGACGGACCTGCGCGAAACATAGGAATAGACCTAGCGTGGATGCGTAACGTAACAATCAGGAATGTTAGCATAACCTCTTTCGACTACGGCATCCGTATAAGTGACGCCTTCAACAACGTCATTACTGGGAATGACATAACAAACAACGGTTATGGCATTGAAGTTATCCTTTCCTCTTCAGGTAACAGCATATATGAAAACAACATAACCGCAAACAGCAAAGGAGGCATCTGGCTTGATTTTGCAAACGGTAACACAATATCCTCAAACCAGATAACAAATAACAAGCCAAAAGGAATCTGGATCTATTCCTCTTCAAACGAAATTATTTCTGAGAACTATGTAGCAAACAACGGCTACGGAGTTTTCATTGACAGGTCATCATACGCTACACTCAGGAACAACACTATGGTTGATAATGAACAAAACTTCAGTGTTGAAGGTACAGACTCTAATCATTTTGTTAATGATGTGGATGTATCGAACAAAGTGGATGGAAAACCAATATATTATTGGGTTAACCAGCATGGCAAAACTGTGCTTTCTGACGCAGGATACGTGGCACTCGTAAACTGCACGAACGTAACGGTTCAAAACTTGAATATACTCAACAACAAGCAAGGTATTCTACTGGCTTATACAACAAACACAACCATAAACAAAAACACCATCACAAACACAACTCATGCCATTCGACTCCAAGCATCTTCCAAAAACACTATTATTGAAAACAACTTGACAAACAGTAGCAGTGGAATCTATTTCTGTGATTCTTCAAATAACACATTATCCAAAAACAACATTAAAAACAATTTATGGGGAATAAATTTCGATTACTTCAACAGCAATAATAGCGTGGTTAGAAATCTAATAGAAAATAACACCTACGGCATCTACGTCATGGAATCTCCAGATAACATTTTTTTGCACAACACTTTTCTTAATAACTCAAAACAAGTTACCGATTTAGTTATTAAGACCCAAACTTGGCTTTTTGACCCCTCAATCAACATCTGGGATAACGGTGCCGAAGGCAACTACTGGAGCGATTACAATGGCACAGACAATAATGGGGATGGCATAGGAGACACACCATATATTATTGACGAGAACAACCAAGATAACTATCCACTTACAGAACCATACGTAATCCCAGAGTTTCCATCTTGGGCGCCCCTAATGCTTACGGTACTTGTTGTTCTAGCTGTAGGGGTCATTTACCGGAGAAGACTAGCAAAGAACCAAGGGAGAGCAGACAAGTGAGAAAACATGCATCCTTGCTTGTTCTATTACTTTTGGCTTTTGTTGTTTCAGTGTCTCTTCCCCAAATCGAGGCGGTGAAAGCAGAGGCTAGGACGATTGCTGTTCCAGATAATTATTCTACGATTCAAGCAGCAATTGATGCAGCATCTGAAAGTGATATTGTTTTTGTTAAAAGTGGAACATACTATGAAAGTGTGTCTATTGACATTTCTATTTCTTTGATTGGTGAAGACTCGGCAACTACAACAATAATAGGAGATTGGGAGTTAAACGGAACCGCTGTTCTAATACGCCACGACAATGTTAACGTAACAGGTTTCACTATTCAACCCTCTGATTATTCTTGGACCAGAAGAGGTGTTCATCTTCTCCATGTTAGTTATTGTAATGTTTTCGGTAACGTTTTTCTAAAAAATGAAGACGGCATTTGGCTTTATGGATCTTCACAAAACAACATTACTGGAAACACAATAAATGGTCTAAGTAGTAGTTGTGGAATATTAGTAGATTATTCATCGAACAACTGGATATGTAGAAACATTGTGAAAAATAACACGTTTGGAGTTAGTTTCAGCTCCTCTCCAGACAACACTCTTTACAACAACACCATCAGCAATAACAAATACACTGGGACTTACTGTCGCATCAGACAGGAACAATATACTTGAGAACACAATTGAACACAATCAAGCATATGGGATACAACTTTTGGGCGTCAATAATATTCTAAAAGGCAACAAGTTGAACAATAACACTTTAAATTTTGACTTAGATCCTCACGCTCGCATTGCCTGGGACAATTCAAAATTTGTAAATGACGTTGATTCTTCAAACACTATTGAAGGAAAACCAATAATCTTTTGGGTGAATGAACAGGACAAAAAAGTGACAGAGGATGCGGCGTTTGTAGTTTTGGTTAATTGTACAAACATAATTGTTGAAAACCTTAATTTATCAAAAAATATGCAGGGAATAATCTTAGTGTCTACGGTAAACGCAAAAGTAACAAACAACTCTGTCGAAGTTTCTGGTTACGGAATTTTTGTCTACAATTCCTTCGGTAACACAATAGCCGACAATTTTGTGTTTAACGGGGGGACAGGTATTCAGCTAATCTCTGCCTTTAAAAACGAGCTGATTAGTAACTCTATAACTGAAGCGTCAATCGGAATCACCTTAGAGTTTTCTAACGAAAACATCATTGACGGCAACATCATTTCGGGGGGGTTTGGGGGAATTAAACTTGATGGCTCAAATAATAACACTTTAAGAAAAAATGTGATAAAAGACTGCAAACAGTTAGCTTTGATGTTTTGGAGAAATGCTTCTCAGAACCTATTTTACATTAACAGTTTTATCAACAACATAAAAAATGTTGAAGAATATCGCCCCGGATTTCCGGAGTTTCCGATCAACATTTGGGACAACGGTACAGTAGGGAACTTCTGGAGTGACTACTACGGAACAGACACTGACGGTGACGGCATAGGAGACACACCATATATTATTGACGAGAACAACCAAGATAACTATCCACTTACAGAACCATACGTAATCCCAGAGTTTCCCTCATGGATTATTCTGCCTCTGCTCATTACCCTAACCTTTGCAGCAACATTTTATAAAAAGAGACTAACAAAAACCCAAGCAACTAACAGAAATCGTTCATATTAGAAGACTAATAGAGGTTCATTGTTGAAAACTAGCTTTTTCTTGGAAAACCAAGAAGAACCATCATAACCCTTCCAAGCATACTTCAACTTTAATAATGTCCTCTCCACTTTTTATCTCCTGAAGCTAAAATGGACAACTGGAGACTGCTCAAACCCCAAACAGCAGACGCTTTCACAAACATGGCTGTCGACGAAGCGGTTATGAAAGCCAGAATCGAAAACAGAGCCCCCAACACCCTCCGTTTCTACAGGTGGAACCCCTCAGCCGTTTCCATAGGTCGCTTCCAAAAACTCCACAACGAAGTTCACGTAGAAAACTGCAGAGACCACGGCGTAGACATTGTAAGAAGAATCACAGGCGGTGGAACCGTATACCACGACTCTGAAGGCGAAATCACCTACAGCATAGTAGCCAAAACCAGCGAGTTAGGATGCGCGGACTTGGACATGCTCTCTGCATACCAGAAAATATGCAGCGGACTCAACGAGGCAGTTAAAATCCTCGGCGCAAAAGCCGAATTCCACCCGCCAGACCCTAAACGGTGCCCCAACCTCACAATAAGGGGAAAAAAAATCTCCGGAAACGCCCAATCATGCAAAAAAGGTGTTTTGCTTCAGCACGGAACATTTCTACTGGACCTAGACCACGAAAAAATGTTCACTTTTCTAAAGGTTCCTTGGGCAAAAACATTAAACGACGTGCTTGCAGTCTCGAAGAGAAAGCTGACTTCTGCACGGCAAGAGCTTGGCTCAAACTTTTCTACACAAGAGGCTTACCACGCTTTAGT
>Ga0307432_1001466_pt1 | contig 14258 bp, 14 predicted proteins | sample SalMarWE160150MG_FD_202158 | JGI IMG/M metagenome (GOLD analysis project Ga0307432, IMG submission 202158) | Salt marsh sediment microbial communities from the Plum Island Ecosystem LTER, Massachusetts, United States - WE1603-150 | ecosystem: Environmental > Aquatic > Marine > Intertidal zone >...
GTAGGTGAGCACGCTCTCGATGATCAGGTCGGGCTTGCGACGCAGGATGTCGGCGTCGATGACATACAACGTCCCGGTCGAGGAATCGCGCAGCAGGGTGATGATCGCCGAATCATCTGCGAGCTTCCCTGACTTACCCAGGCTCGGATCGCACGCCCCGACCCAGCAGGCGTTCTTCCCTACTGCAGCGATGAGCTCCGCGGAAGTCTCCCAGCGGTCGTCCCAGTAATGGAACTCCTCCTCCAGGAACAGACAATCGGCGGGATTGACCGGCTCGTTCTGCTTCTCGGAATCGAAGCTCGCCGGACCTTCGGACTCGCGCATGAGCATCAGAGCATAATAGTCCTCGTTTTCCGGCCACAGCACCTCGGTATCCTCCAGCATGGTCTCTAGTTTCATCAATACCGTCTTGGCACCCATCGGTTCGGGACAACCACCGACGACCCATCGTAGACGAATGCTACGCTGTGAAATGCCCGGGTGACGGCGACGTGCAGCCTGTTCTTTGACTTTTCGACGTGCGTGAGTTTACCACTCTGCAAGTAATTCCTGATTCCATCGGTCGGGACGATCAGCACCCGTTCGAACTGGAGCCCCTTCGCTATGCGGAAGTTCAACGCCTCGCACCCGTATGACTTTGCCTTCTTGTCGTACCGCAGAACTTGGGGACTAAAGCAGCGGATGTATTCCCCTACCGCGTTCTCAGCCACGAGGAAGACACCATCGTGGTTAGTTGCGCCGTTCCGCAAAGGCGTCATCGCGTCCATTCCCGGCCACAGCGCGTTGGAGAAGTTGCAGATCGCAGCATTGCACCTGTGTGTCTTGCTCATGTACTCGACTGAACACAATCCGTCCTGCTCCCATTGTTTCACCAGATTCACAACCGCGATGCCACGATACTGCTTGTTCTTCTGCGATGGATTGGTTCTGTAGATGTACTGTCTGGGGTCTCCAACAAGCGTGACTCGAATGCGCGACTGCAAGAGCATCCTCACTACTTCAGGATCCCACCCGACCAGGTCCTGGAACTCGTCGATGAAAACATCGGTGTAGAGCTGTCCAATCCGTCTCGTTGCAGCCCCGGAGGACTTCTCCTCGCACTCGACAACGAACCTCGCGATCTTGTCTGAGTAGATCAGGTCATCGCCGGCAAAGTAATAGTCTCTCGTATTCGTCTCAGCTATACCTCTTGTCGATTGGCCATTCACAAACTCGATCGACTCGATCCGCTTGTCCGCGTATTTCGCACGTTGGTATGGCCTCGCGCATTCCCGCAGCAAGAAACCGAACCACGTCATCACATCAACATGCCTTGGCACGCCAGAGTTCGTCTGGCCGAACTTCTTGATAATTTCCCGGATGTTGTTGTTCGTGTACGTGACGATCGCGACACGGTAATCGCGACTGTTCAGCGAATCGGTGACGAGGCGCGTCGTCTTTCCCGATCCGGCACAGGCGATGATGACCCGGTTTTCACTCAATGGCATTGGCGATGTAATTCGGAGCTTCCCACTTCAGATTCGTTTGAAACATTCTGAGCGCGCAGTCGGTTTTGTTGCGATCCATGTACTTCAACAGTACCGCGTGGTCCGCGTGCTCCTTCTCAAGAATCCTGTTCAGCAACTCCCGAGAATTCGCCTTCAAGAGTTGCGGTTCCAGTGTCGGGATTTTCTCGTCCTTGTCATAGCATATCTTGATCGTCGTGTGTGTGCCATTCAGAAAATTTGCGTACTTCTCCGTAAGCGCCGCCACATCCCCATCATTGTCCGTCACGACTCGCACGTCCAGATTCAGAAGCCCCGCAATCTCCAGGAATCTCTTGAACGCGAGGGAACCAACCGAGATCACATCAACGCCGTCCTCCAACGGGAGCTTCCCGTGTTTGTCCCTGTACGCCCGCTGTACGACAAGTTCATCCGACGGACCTTCGACAAGGATGCTCCGCTTCGAAAGAATGAGCCGAAGTGTGTCGTACCCCGGGAGCTTCAAGAAGTAATCCTTAGTATCCGGTGCCAGCCCGGAAAGCTCCGCTGCGTGTCCGTCGTGCGAGAGGAGACGGAGATTGTCGATCCCGAGCTTGTTCAGTACGAACGCGCTGTGCGTCACGACGATGACCAGCCGACCCGCAGAATCCTTCTGAATGTCGTCCATGAGCATGTTGAGGTTCGAATGCGACAAATGGTTCTCGGGCTCCTCGATAAGTAGCACCCGTGACTGCTCCGCCCCGGCAATTGCGAGGCGCATCTGCACGCGGCATTGTTCGCCCTTACCCGCACAGTCAAACGGCAGGTCGTCCAAGTGAGCGCTAATTGCGCTATCCCAAGATGCCCGCGTGGACATGTCCATTTGGACCGTCAGCTTCTTCGTCGTCGCGGGGTTGCCCTTCTGCTCCAGATGCTCATTGATGGCTTTGACACCGGGTTCCTGCGCGAACCCATGACGCAGCTTCTTGTACTCAAGTGACAACTGGCGTCGCTGATCCTCGGTAAGTACATCATTCACCACCTGCGACAAGTACTTGTTCGGACCGCGATACACCCGCGCAAGGCTAGTGTCGATCGTGGCTGCCCTGAACGGTAGGTTCCTGAGCGTCACCCCATTGCCGGCGAACGATCTCCAAGTGACCTTGTAGAACTCGACGGGCAACACGGTTGGGTTCGAGCTGTCGCTCGCATAGTCCTTCAGCGCCTCCAGATGGTCGCTATCGACTTCGATCGTCAGCTTTAGTCCGGCGCATTCATCACTCTTGGAGTTGTTGGTGCCCTTGAGTTTCGCTAGCTCAGGACTGTTGTCATCAGATTGGAGATACGCTTCGATCAGGATGTGTGGCGCGCTCAAATTCTCGCCGTTGCGCCGTTTCTGAAAGTACTCAGCAACGGTTGCCACGTTGAAGAGGTATGGATCAATGGCGTACTGGATGAGGCGCCCGTCGTACAGGCCGGTGAGAACAAGGCCGATGGCCTCCAGTACGGAACTCTTCCCGGTTTCGTTATCGCCGACAATGACGTTGAGCGACGGGTTGAGTTCAAGATCAAACTTCGTCAAGCGTTTGAAGCCGTCGATGTAAACGCGATTAATGTGCATAGCAAACTGGCATCCTTACATATGTACGTTACCCAGAGCGCGGTAAGAACTCAAGTGCGTAATCACGATGGAGTTTCCACCCGTGCGCTTCTGCTCCATGCCTACCAGGATACAGTCGTGGCCCCGCTGGCCAATTCCTGAGGTTTTGCGGTGTCGCCGCAGAGCAGGCGATGGTGTCCCAACTCGATGAGTTCCCCCGGTGCGGTGACCGGCGGCCGGTCCTGGGCCACATCCAACGCGTCGGCGCAGGCGCGTTTGGGTCATGGTCGTAGTCGAGGGCGTTCACGTTGAACAGCGCGGGCGTTGGGGCAATGTAGGTCATCGTGGGCAGATGCAGCAGCGACGTGCGGCAGGGGACGATCTCGCATGGGTTGGGTCGATCGTCCCGGTTATCGAGCCAGGACGGCGACGACGTCGTCGCGGCCAGATGGGTGTAAGCCTTGATGGACTCGAGCGCCGCCTTGACGGTCCGTGGATTGGCGGGGAAGTCTCTGGCCACCCAGTGTTCCGACGGCGCGTGGTAGGTCATGCGTGCCGCGGTGTGAAGCCAGGGCAATAATCGGTTCCGCATGGCGTCGTCTTCGATGGCGACGTAACGGTTGTCCTGCCATGCCATCAGGATGCCGGCGTAGCGGCGTAGCGTCATACCCTCACGATGCGTATGGAACTGGCTGACAAACGCCTCGGCCGTTGGCAGCGTGCGCTCCGTCGAGAGGATCAAGCGCCCCGTCGCGGAGTCGATCGTGCTAGGCGGCGGTTCGCCCAGGAGGGATTTCTCGGTGCCACCGGATGACGCCCCGGCCTCACGCGGCCTCCGGGGCTTGTACGCTCGCGTGACCGCTTGCAGCCCCTTGGCGATCGTCAGCTCGCCATACGTCTGCTGGCCATGTCGCTCGTCCCACTTCTCGCGCATCAGTCCCGACTGCCGGAAGATGCGGTCGATCTGACCGGCATCCTTCGTGTAGAACGCCAGCGTGAACACGAGCGACGAGTCCGCCTCACTGTGGGAACTGAAACCGTCCTTCCAACGTCCCGCCCACAACGCTGCGAACTTCGCACCGGAGCGGCTCTTCATGGCCAGGTGGACGATTTCATAGTCTTCGAGGAGGACCTGATTTCCATCGGACTGGGAGGATGTTGTTGGCGACGGCGGCGCGGGGCGGCCGAACGCCAGTTCATAAACGGCATCGTACTGAGCCTGACGATCTTCGATGTCTGCCGATACGCCGGGAAACCGCATGCCGGTCACGGTGAAGAACCGGCCCCGGTCATACATCTCGACCGCGCCATCTTCGTAGCTCGTCTTGCAGCGTCGCCCCTTCTTGCGTGCGCGGACGAAGACCTTCACGCCGGTGCCGGATGGACTCGTCTCGGCGTAGCTGTCGAGCTGGCGGACGATGGGCAGGGCCCACGGCTTGGTCCGGCCCGACGCGACGTCAATGCATTTGTCGAGGTCGATGCCGGCGAAGGGATCTGCAGGTGTGAAGACGAAGCCCACACCCTCGACGTCCGGGCAGCGCTGCCAGGCTGCGACCGCCTGCTTGAACGTGCCCCACGTGGCCGGATCGGTGGATGAAGCTGATCCGCCCTTCGTTGGGCTGATCGGGCACTTCGCGCTCTTACCGTTGCGCTCGACGTACGCCCAGCAGACCCATTGGGTAGGCTCACGCAAGCGCTCGGGCACGCTACCCAAGACGAGCCCCAGATCCGGCGGCCGTTGATGCCGGCCCATTACGCGACCCTCTCGGCGGAGTCTGGGGGACGCGCGGCTTGTCCCGTCGGGACTCCGGACGCATCAACAGGCCGCACGTGGAATCCGTCCTCACCCAGCTCACGGATAAGCAGGCGGGTGAAGACCTTGACCAGCGCGGCGCCGACTTCGGTCCCGCCACCCACGGTGATCGACCGCAACGCGTCGTCGATGTGGTAGCTCACCTCGAGCCGGACGCGAGCCTCGCCGTAGAGCCCCTCGACGGCATACGTCGCCAGGTGCATCGTCATTTCCGCTTCGGCCAGCGGCACCATGGGCTCGAACGTGAATCGAAAGACATTCGCTGTCATGGCGTTCTCCATGTAGACCCACGCTTCGGGCCTCCCACCGTTACCTATGCCATCCGCGCGCGATGTGTCCGCCCATATCAGAACTCGCCCAGACCAGCCGCCTCGAAGTGGCGGCGGATACGCTTGATGGTGTTGCGAACTTGGCGGCGCGAAACGCCCAGGTCACGGGCGACAGAGGTCACAGTCCCTTCGATGAGCCGTTGGCAGATCTCTTGATCCGCCGCCGGCAGGGAACGCACCACCTCGACCACCGCTGCGATGAGCTCAGCCCGGTTCTGATTGCTGGCCACCGTGCCAAGCCGCCGGCGAAGGTCTCCTTCCGTGAGCATATCCCGCAGAGAATCGACATCCTCGTCCGATCGAGCTCGGGTCCCCTCGAGCGACTGCGCCACGAAGCCAGCGGCGCGTTTTTGCCGACGGCGGTCGCGGAGCAGCATCGCCACCGCGCTACGGATTACCCGCTCCGCGAACGTCCTTACCGACGCGCGGTTTGGATCAAACAGATGCGCCCGCTCAAGCAAACGAACCGTCAGTCCCTGGGCGACGTCATCCTCGTCCGTCCGGCTGAATCCGGGCTTTCTGCTGAGTTGCTTGGCTTTGAATCGAATCAACGATTGGGCATATTCGCTCAGGGCCGCATCGCGGGCGGGCGGGGACTGCATCGACGCCTCCCGGCCGAGGCGTCAACACCGTGAATGTGGTCAGATGCGCGCAGAAAGTCCCCGCGAAACGACACAAGTCGTTTGTTTCAGTCGCACGGGAGCATCAAGTGACCGTTGGGTTATGGCCTCTTGGCCTCACCCTCAGGCCGTGGTGTCGCGGTTGCGACAGGTGGGAGGTTGACACGACACAGCGTAGGAAGCTGTGCAAGTCATTTGATTTCGGGAGGTTGCGCCGGCAAGGCAAATCTCTGTTGCCTGTCGCGGCCTTGCGACGCGACAGTGCGTTGAATCGAATCGCTGTCCTCGGTTTTGAGCACTGCTTGGACGCCACCGGATCGGTTCACAGCGCGATACACTTGGTCCTTGGAGACTTCCGTGTCGGCCTCTTGGGAAAGGTAGGCCGCCGCTTTGCGATACGAATCCTCTTGCCGGTAAGCGGCGACGTAGATGTCGTCGGTCAGTCTGGTCTTTTCTTCCGCTTTCACCTGCTGGCGAATCATCAGCTTCAGTTGCTTCTCACTGACCACGGTCATGTCGGAGGCGGCTGCCACTGCTTCGCTGTTCCCGTCCAGGGTGCTTGGCTCTTTGGCCGGTGCGGGCTCCGCGGTTCCCTTATGCTGGTCCTTCAACCAGCGGATTCCGGCGGCTGTGATTCGAAGGAACTTCGCTGCCGCAGTCGGCAGGATCGTAAGTAAGACCTCATTCATCCGGAAGGCGCCGTCTGGTTCGAGCTTTCCGGCGGTTCCTATCATGAAGAATCCGACCTTCGGCACTGGCTCCCATTCCAGAATGACATGCTGAGCATCCGGGCGAGCGAAGATCAGCTTACCCTTCTATTGAGCGTTAGCCCTTCTTCTCTTCGGAAGCAGCGACCGAAAGAGATGGCAAGTGTGCTCAGTCACGAGCTCGCGCCTCAGAGAAAGGGCGAGAGTGTCTGAAAGGTCCATAGGTAGCGCCTCGAGCCATGCTCTAAGCAGGATGAACGGAACGCCGCCACGAAACCGGTATATGAACCTGCAATGCGGAGGGTCGGCGTTGACGAGCGGTGCTCCGTCGAATTCGAGCATCTTGAGCGTCTCGATGACTCGAGTCTGAAGTCCGGGTGAGATCACGACCTTTACTCCTGTGTGTTCCTGGAGGCATTGGCACAGGTGCAGCTCTCCATTTCCTTAACCCACCTGAAAGACATCGCGGATGCCAAGATCGTGCGGCAAGCATTCGCGGTAGATCTGGATGAAATCGCTTTTTTCCGGTTCAATGTCTGGTATGATGCACTAGCCTCGTCGCGGGCCGTTGCCCGATGCCCTGTCAGATGGTGTCAGGGCCCGACACCGGACAGCGCCTGGCGGAGAGCTGACCTCCCTGTCCCGGCATGTGAAGGCTATCCCATGCCGCACGCCTTGCAGTAGAGGAGCCGGCGCAGGAGCGCCCCGCAGCGATTGCGAAGCTCGACGTTGCCGGCGTTGCGGTTCTGTTGGAGTCGCGCCTGCACGCGGCGGAACAGGTTCTCGGGGATGATCGCCTCGTGCTCGCCGGCATAGACCTCCTTCTTGTGCCTGATCTTGCCGACGTACAGGACGTTCGTCAGAATGCCGTGTAGCCGGCACTTGTCGATAGGTAGGCCGCCTCGGCGCTTGCCCGCGCGCGTTGTCCAGACCTTCGAGCGCCAGCCGTGACGGTCGAGTTCGGCAACGGCCGACAGGAGTGTCCCGTGTTCCAGGTACATCTCGAAGATCTGCCGGACCCGCGATACCTCTGCCGGGTTGATGACCAGCTTCGGGCTGCCGTTGGACCGGTCGACGTCGTAGCCGAGGATCGGCGTGCCGCCGGTCCACTTGCCTTTCTGCCGCGATGCCGCAATCTTGTCTCGGATTCTCTCGCCGATGATCTCGCGCTCGAACTGGGCGAATGACAGCAGGATGTTGAGGATCAGCCGACCCATCGGCGTGGCCGTGTTGAAGTGCTGAGTGACGGAGACGAACGAGACTTGGTGCTTCTCGAATGTCTCCATCATACGGGCGAAGTCCAGCAGCGACCGGCTGATCCGGTCCACCTTGTAGACCGCCACGCAGTCGATCCGGCCATCCTCGATGTCATCGAGCAGATGTCTCAGCGCCGGCCGCTCTATGTTCGCTCCGGTATAGCCGCCATCGTCGTAGCGGTCCGGCAGGGCGACCCAGCCTTCGGCCTTCTGACTGGCGATGTAGGCTTCGGCGGCCTCGCGCTGGGCGTCGAGGGAATTGAAATCCTGCTGGAGCCCTTCGTCACTGCTCTTCCTTGTGTAGATTGCGCAGCGGATGGCGGGGCCGCCAGCCGTCGTCACCTTCTTTCGGTGTCGGGTCATCCTACACTCTCCAATTTGAAAAACCGGAAGCCGTTAATGTGCGAACCGGTAATCGCCTTGGCAACGGCCGTCAGCGACCGGTAACGCTCGCCCAGGTACTCGAAACCGTCGGCCAGCACAGTGACGGAGATTATCCGGCGTTTGTATTTGCGGGTGATCTGCCCACCTGGCTGCGGCAGGCGCGGGTCCTTCGCAACCGGCACGCGGACCACCTTCGCCGTGGCCAAGCGTTCGTCGTTGGCGACGGTCGCCCACCGTGGCGGCGTGAGGCGAACGTCAGCGTCGTCGGCAAGTTCCTCGGCCCGGCGGAGCGCCCGTTCGCTCAGGCCGCCCTCAGCGTTGGCCTGCAGCCGCCAAGCGATGCGGCGGATCAGGTACTGCCGGTGGCGGCTACGGACCGGTTCACCGAACAGCTCGATGTAGCGGTCGTGCAACTGCCCGACGGTCATCTGCTCGAGCGTGGCGACCTCCTTGGTGATGTTGAGACTCATGCGTTGTCTCCGTCATCCCGCAGCCGTAACCCGCTGGTACGGTCAGACACACTGAGCCTCGTTTTGCCAGGAAGCTCAAGGCCGTTTTCGGGTACATTCAGAGATTCCGGAGCATGCATGTTTCCGCCGATCCGGGCGATGCGGCGTAGCCGAAGGATGCCCCGCGCGAGGATCGCTGCGATCTCGCGGCGACGCTCGTCCGGTGGCATGGAAGGCGCTTCTGTGTAGTCTGGCATGTGGGTGGACTCCATCGTGCGAGCCGCGGCGAACTCGCGCCATGCGGTCCGCTCGACTGCTCGTCCACCCGTTACCTATGCCGTTGGGGGGCGCGCTGTCCGCCCTCCGTGAAAATGCCGGGCGAGAACCGCTCGCGGCACGTATTAGTCACGGCTAAGATGTAAGTCGGCTTTGGCGTGGAGGCCCAGCAGCCATGAGAGAGAGCGTAGCGGCACTTGTCCGGTCCGTAGGTTTTGACCTCCTTGGGCGCGCATTAGGCAACGATGTCAGGGATGCCCTCGCTGAAGCCCTGAAGGCGGGGGCGTGCTTCTGCGGTCGAGCCCAGCCGCTGGCGGTTTTTCGAGCAGCGCTCGCTGAGTCCATCCGCGACGTTTCCGCGGACGACCGCGGAGTACTTCTGCAACGATTCCTCAAGGATGGCCCCTACGAAGGGCAGGGGCTAGTTCCATCCCAGTTCAAGGGCCCGCACCTCTTGGATGAGGAGACGGCCGCCGCCATCACCTTCATCTACTCCTTCATGATCCCGTGCTTCCAGGGCCATTTGGCAGAGTTGCTCGCCGCGCGGGCGTGCGTACGACTCGCAGGGCAGCTCCAGAGTCGGCGGCGACTTCTGGCCGGAGCCCGCTGGTACGTGGGCGACATTGTGCGTGTGCCAAGTGGGCCAGGGCGTGCCGCGGCCAAAGCCGCGGATCTTCATCTGTTAATACAAGACGAAGTATCGGATGACCGGATCACGGTTGTCGGCGTGGCCGAAGTGAAGTCTTACCGCCGCCGACAAAAGCAGGTCACCGGCCAATTGGACAAGCATATACAGCGGTTGGCACACGGTTTGTGCGTCCGTGGACAGAGCTTCTCGCCGAGTTCCGTCCGCATTCCCCGTCGTAACTATGGAGGAGTCATCCGCGTAAGGGTCGTACCAAACGACCGGAAGCTCCCGCGCTCGTTTCGTTTTGAGCCAACTAAGGGCGGCCGTGCTCTCATTGTGGACGACGCGCTGCCCGTGAACAAGGCGGACTCAATCGAACAGGTAGGACCCGATGAATGGCGCGTCACCTTGCGGTGGTCCGAGGAGGCGTTGGCCAGCGCCGCCTACGAGATGACCTTCTGGTACATGGCCAAGGTGGGTGAAGTGGCCTACGCATCGGGCGACATGCCAGCGGACTGGGACATGACGCCCGCCGAAGCAGGGCGAAACGCCGCCAAAATGATGCTCTACTACGCTCTCTTGCGCTGCGCGGACGGCCCCCAGGAACAACGCGCGATCGCGCTCTACAATGCATACAGCTTCGGGTACAGTCTGGGGATGAACTTCCGGAACAGCCGCGGCCGGCGGGAAATGCTCTGGCCGAAAGACCTTGATGAAATCGCCGACACCGGAAGGACGCGCCAGGGGTGCCGTATCCGTCAGACACGGCCTAGAAGCCCTCGCATCTGAGTCTACACCGAGCTTGGCGATCCGAAACAAGCCGAAGAGTGCTACGGTGCAGCAACGTCGTGCAACGGCGCGAGTCGTCCTCGCGTGCTCATAACCCGAGGGTTGCGAACAGATTTGTATGAAGACGGTGTGATCCGTCCGAGGGGACGCAACCATGTGTTAACCCGACGGTGCGAACAGCGCAGAGACTCAGAGACTCTCGGCTCGGAGGGGCGATCGTCTGTGGAGGGCCGCCTCGTTGTGGATCGCGCGACCATTGAGGAGAGAGACCACGGAGCTGGGGAACGTGCGTAACCCCTTGCGACGCAGGGCGTTAAAGCGCAGACGCCGGCGTATCTCCGCACCGGCGTCCGTGGTTAACCCGTGGGTCGGCAGATTTCGCAACGACCTGTCAACTAGAGGGAAGGCAACGGTGTTCGAAACCGCTACCCGGTGAAACAGAGACCCGACGCGTGTTGCGTTCCGTATTGGGAACCAGACCGCTCGATTCCCCTTGCGTCAGGGCTTCTCTCGCCCTGATCCACTAAGAGTGATCGCTGCTATGCCCCGTTCCACTCAAACGGCGAGGCCCCTCAACTCGATGATTTGATCGAGTTCGACGCCCGGCGTGCATTATCTTGGTTCACAAGTAAGGGGTCGCTGACTCCGGACTTGTTCCAGGACAAGAGGCGGGGGGAATCGAATTCTGGCTCCCCCTGTTTCGTAAGTCCTTATTTGACAAGGATTTAGGCCATAACCTTCGGTAGATGAAGCAGTTACGAATAGACTCAACCAGACCACTCTTGACCGTTGAAGCCCATTGTAGACGGCATTTACTGGGGACTGACTGGGGACACTTGTGGCCCGCCAGCGGCAGGGCGGGGCGGGTCCTCCGCTGGTTCGGACTTCCCAACGCCCGCACGGTCTCGCCTCCTGCACAAGGCTGATGCGGTGGAATCCCGACGCCGTAGGAGCCAGGGAAGGAGCGCGCTACATTACTGTTTGCAGAATGGGACAGTCTCTACCCCTTTACGCAGACGCTTTGGCGCTGCGAAGGTCTCGGGGTAGGCCGTCACTGGGGACACAAACGGCCTGGAATCGGCATCACGGAGACGACATAAGCCGGATTGGCCCCGCGGAGCAGATGAATGGGCGTTCTTCGGTGCTACGGGGTCCCTCCTTGCCTGGAGTCGAAGAACTCGCACGATAGGATGACGCTTTTGCGGCTGATAAAAGGGGATCTGGTTGACCAATAAGGCTAAGTCGGTATGCTCACCGGTTGTTCGTGATGATCCACGCGCGTAACGGCCTCAGCCAGGGCTATGCCAGGTTCTGCATCAGGGAATCTCGAATGAGTCACGCCAACGCCGAGATCAGTGATCTACTACGCGAGCTGCAGAGGCAGTTGACTCGGTCCCAGGAGACCCGTGAGAATGAGGGGCTTCCTCCGCTGTTTCAGCTGCAAGACATGACGGTGGAGGTCCAGTTCACGGCGGTGCGCGATGACAACGTCGAAGGCAAGATAGGCATCCATGTTCTACAAGCAGGCGGTTCTTCAAAGATCGTGGAAAGCACGGTCCACCGAGTCACGATCCACCTCACGGTCAACCAACCCATCGAATCGCCCACCAAGGATGGCCAACCAGAAGACCCTTTGCAGGCGAGAAGACTCCGCGGTAGCTTCCCATCCCAGGAAATGGAGGCACTGTGAGGCCAGAAGATTTACTCCTCAGAAACTATGGTTCAGCCATATACGGACTCTACTCCCCGACATTTTCTTCCGTATTCCTTGATCCTTCTCTGGTCCCCCAAGGCCGTCTTTCCCGTCAAGCCCAATATGTTCAAGCCAACCTCACTCACGAGATTGTTCACTGGACGCAGTTTCACTGTACCCCGTGGGGGCTATTCCTTTCCACGACCATGTCCAACTACGTCGACCTTGCGGAGTTTGTACTTCAAAGTGTGTGCAGGGATGACATAAACGTCGTCAAGCCAGTTTTGCCCTTCCTTCGAAGCAAGGAGGCATTCCAGCGCTGGCAAGGTCTTCAGAAAGCGCTCGATTCGCTGGACGGGCATCTTCAGGCCTTGCGCCTGGTTTATAAAGGCGATTGGTCTGATAGCCAGCCAGCGATCGGAGACGTCATTCCCTTGGTTCAGCGACTCTGCGTATCACCGAGGATCGCGGAAAAGGAAGCCCAACGATTCGAGGGGGTTCTTAAGGAGTGTTCTCTGGTTCGAATTCAACGTGAGGTGCCCGATCTTACTTGGAATTCAATAGTCGAATGTTGGGCCAAGATCGTTGAGACAGCCGCTGTCGTGCGCGCGGGACTGAGACCGGCGAACGTCTCTGGGGATGAAATCAATCGATGGATGAGCTCTCCGTACGGACGCCTGATTCCGCTGTTTCTCGCGAACGTTCGTAAATTCTCCGGAGAATTGCGGTCACGCGAATTCTACTCCATAGCGACTTGTTGCGCCGCCTCCCTACTCTCTCCGATGCACCCGATCTTTCAGTCGTTCTGGCGAGATGGGCGTGTCGATCGTGATTTTTTCCCCATGACTCGCTTTGTTAAGATTTTGGAGAACCTAGACACGATAGGTCTGGTTGAAGTCGCACTACCAGTCACGGCCGAGCACATCGAGAACGGCATCGATCGGTATCTGGAGCGCATCTGTGAAGTATGCCACTGGCCGTCGCCGTCTGCGATGGCGAAAGCAGCAATGGACGGAATCGCGAGTGGTAACGTGAGACCAACCCCGTTTCACGAGCATTTCTTACTTGCATGTCAGTTCGTGCTGAGAGCACCGTCGTTCTTGGTCTTCGGCCCAATGCACAGTCTGTGGGCGGAGTACATGAATCAGATGGGAGGCTTCCCCGTATTCCTGAATGCAGTCATGACTCGAGAGCTGAACATCGGAACAGGTAAGGCCGCCGACGTACCCTCCAACTTCGAAGAGCAGATTATGCTCGGTGTACGTTTCAATTTCGCTAATGAGCTTCTGCTCGAGAAGGAACTGAACCGGCTAGACGTAGCATCCCTATACGAACATGACGAATCCGGTGTCACGCATGAGGACAGACAGGCCGTAAGGCAAGGCTACGTCAGGCAGCTCATGAGGCTCTACGAGGCGCTTGGGATCAAACTCCAGAATATCATGCAGCACACCGCTGTTGATGAAGGGGCACTCGCATCGATGCTCGCCAAGCTGCCTGGTGTGGAAGGTGATCTCGAACGCCTGCGTGATGTTAAAGTGGCTGTAACGCATGCGCGCATTATGGTGGAGAACAAGGAGCTTCTCGGGTCGCTGTCCAGTGCGGACGACAGCGATGTCTTGTGGAGGCACCTTTTTGGCGAGTCGGGTTGACGCATAATCCCATCATGCGGCAGCCGGTCTCAAGGTCTGTGGTTTCGGGCTCGACCGCACCGAGCAAGTCCGCCCGCTCATCACTCGGGAGCTCCCGAAGAATATGTGCGGCCGTCTCAGGTTCCAGATGCTCTATCAGAGGAACGGCCTGGACGCTCGGGATCTGCCCGACAAGGTCCGCCGCCTCCGCCGAGGACATAAGTGTGAGCAGACGGGTCTGGTCCTCATCTTCCAAATGGGAAACCGCTCGGGCGGTCTCGCCAGTGGTGAGATCACTAACGTACGCGTCAAGCTGCGCTCCATCGCCCTCGCCGATTAGGCTCTGCAGCTGTTGAGTTGGCTGTTCAGCGGTGTCGGGCATAGGTCACCTCGGCCGCCCCTCAATATCGAAGCCAAGCCCTGGCCGGCTCGTGGGGTAAAGCGTTCCGCGCTCGAGCCGAACAGCGCCCGCTGCAGGGTCACCAATGAGGTCAAGATGCCCATCGAGGTCGGCGTAAGCAACGTTGCGTCGCGCGAGGGCAACGTGCAAGCCCGCAGCAATGGCAAGTGCGGACTCATCCATGCAGCCGATCATGACTTCGAGTCGAGCAGCCCGGGCG
>Ga0307432_1001467_pt1 | contig 14256 bp, 12 predicted proteins | sample SalMarWE160150MG_FD_202158 | JGI IMG/M metagenome (GOLD analysis project Ga0307432, IMG submission 202158) | Salt marsh sediment microbial communities from the Plum Island Ecosystem LTER, Massachusetts, United States - WE1603-150 | ecosystem: Environmental > Aquatic > Marine > Intertidal zone >...
CATTTTTCTGACATTTTTTGGTTATTAATTGTGTAAAGCTACAGAGTAATTCTAAAGGAATTTTCAAGTTGTATAAACCTCTGCCTGCAGGTTTTTCAAAGCAGGAGAATTGATCAGACTGACATATTGTTGTGAATCATTTTTCAGAGGACATCTGAGAATTTTTTGTGATAGTAAAACAGTGCATATCATTTTTCTCATACTTAATATCCAGATAATTGGTATCGCATATCTTTTTTACTATCGCCAAACCCAGTCCGTATGATTTTGAATTTCCTTTGGAGAATCGGTTAAACACCGTATCATTGGTCAACGTATTTGGATTGCCCGTGTTGCAGATTTTTAATCCGTCCGGGTTTATATCCAGGTGAATGGTTCCTCCTTCCAGGTTGTGGTTGATGGCGTTTGAGAGTAAATTATTCAACAGGATATCAGCCAGTTGCGTATTAATTTTCAACATGAAATCCTGATCATAAGTAACCTCAACATGAAGTTTTTTTATTTCAAAAAGGGTTTCAAACTCTTTTATTTTTCTTTTGATTAGATCGTTCATCGAAACCTCTGCATCAACGTTAAATTGTTTGTTCTCAATTTTAGCCAGCAATAGCAGACTCTGATTGAGTGAAGAAAGCCGTTTAAGTGCCTTTATGGCTGTTATTGTTTTCTTAAAAACCTCTTCGTTCAGATTATTCTGTAAAGCTTCATCTAATTGAAGCAAGGCAACAGATAAAGGTGTTTGAATTTCGTGCGATGCATTTTCTGTGAATTCTTTAAGAGAAAGGTAATCGGCACTTAATTTTTCTGTCAGGTTTTCAATTACCCGGTTTAAACGGTCAAACTCTTCAATATCCGTATGCACAAGGGGAATTTTTTTATCCTTACTAAAATTAAAATGTTCGATGGTTTCCAGGTTCCTTTCGAAATCAGTCCATATAGTCCTGTTCATTCGTCTGCTGATGAAAAATGATATTCCCAGGGAAAAGAAAATGATGGTGAACAAAGAAAGGGATAAAATGATGATAAGATCTTCACTTTCAAAGGACGATTGACGTAATTTTAACGAATACAACGAATCGCCGATTTTTAACTCCTCTGAATATTCAATATACGGTTCCAGTTCATCCTCTGTCATATTATTTATCAAAATCAATGAAAAACCAGGCTCGCGGCCTGATAACCGGTCTAATTTCTGCACTTCAAGGAGCGGATAAAGGTTGCTGATCTCCCCTATCTCCCGGATTTGTTCAATGAGCATTCTTTTCTTTTCAAGCAGAGATTCCCTGGTTGCATTCACGATTACATGGCGCAAAATAAAATATCCCGCTACCGAACTTATAAAGAGAATGGCGGTGAACAGGACCAGGTAATTACGGTTTATTTTGGTAAGGAATTTCATAGGTCAGAAAATTTATAGCCCATTCCGTATATTGTTTTGATATAATCAACCCCCCCAAGGGTTTTTATTTTCCTGCGAAGGTTATTCAAGTGGGTGTAAATAAAATCGAAGTTATCAACCATTTCAATCTGGTCGGCCCATAAATGTTCGGCAATGACTTCTTTTGTCAATACCCTGTTTTTGTTAATTAGAAAGAACAACAACAGATCATATTCCCTGGGAGTTAGATTAATCTCCTCACCCTTCACGGTTACCCTCCTGCCATTTGTGTCAATCGACAATTCATTAAAAGTAATAACAGCTGTCCCACCAAAATGGCGCCGCCTGAGTACAGCTTTGATCCTGGAATTCAATTCTGAAAGTTGAAACGGTTTTGTCATGTAATCATCAGCACCCAGGTCCAGGCCATGAATCTTATCGTCCAGAGAATTTTTTGCAGAGATAATGATGACTCCTGCCTTGATTTGAAATTGTTTAATTGTCTTCATCAGTTCAAGACCATTCCCGTCCGGTAAAGTAATATCAAGAAGAATAATATCGTACTCATAAATGGATAATTTTTCCCAGGCTTTGCGGTAATTATCTGCTAACTCGCAAATGTAATTTTCTTTACCCAGGTAGTTGCTTATCGAAATGAGTAAATCAACCTCATCTTCTATGACTAACACTTTCATGGTACAAAAGAACCTTTAAATCCTGAAGGAATTCTAAAGAATCCCCTAAATTTAAGAAAAATTTCATGTCTGCCTGTTTATTGAGGTTATGGGTAGAACATATTGAAAAAGAATAAAAACCCCGCACTTTAACTATATTTATATTGAATATGAATTGTTACATTCATAGTTTTAAAACAAAAACTGAATGATTTCCAGATAATAAATGGTTCGATTTAACGACAACCTGCTGGCTACCAGATGAAACTAAGCACTCAAAACCGGATCAATCAAATAACTGGTTTTGTCACACCAGTTTTTGGGATTGCAGCCTTCACCTCACTTTTCCTGAAATACGGATTTCATTTATCCGATCAGTGGCTGATAAACCTTTTTATTGTTGATCAGATCATTGCTGGCTTTTTCGTTATCTCCCTGCTCTTGAAATTTTTCATCAGTGATAATAAATGGAAATATATCCGGCATTCTCCATTTGAGTTTATCCTGTTATTCCTTTTCATCATATCCATAATTGTTGAAGAAATTATTTCAATCGAAGAGCCCCATTACCTTTTAAAAAGAACCACCTCACACAGTTTTATCAATATATATTTTGTCCTCATTCAAATCTATATAGTAATAAATGGTATTATCTCCCTGGCCAGAACCAGGGAAAAATGGCTCTTCTTTTCCATGAGTCCGGCAAAAATACTGATGATTTCTTATCTGATCGTTATCATTGCCGGAACTTTCATATTGAAGATGCCGAAAGCAACGTATTCCGGAATTACATGGATCAATGCATTTTTTACTTCAACATCGGCAGTATGTGTCACGGGATTGACGACTTTAAATATTTCCCGGGTATTTACCTTTGAAGGGCAGGTATTTATTTTATTACTGATCCAGCTCGGTGGTCTGGGAATCATTACCCTCACATCATTTATAGCACTGTTTATTCAAAGGGGATTCCGGCTGAGGGACCAGATCATTGTCCGGGAAGTGTTGGATAGCGAGAACTTCAGCTCACTGACATCAATTCTCAAAGCCATTGTTGCATTAACCTTCATTACGGAACTGGCAGGTGCTATCGGGCTTTATTTTTCATGGAAAGATCTTGGTTTAACTGAATTTGAGAGGATCTTCAGTGCCATTTTTCATTCCGTCAGTGCATATTGTAATGCCGGATTCAGCATTTTTCCGGATGGACTGGAAACTCCCGGTTATCATTTTAATATCATATCACTCATAACTATCATGTTTTTAATTGTCTGCGGGGGACTCGGTTTCTATACTTTTTCAGACATCTTTCATTTCGGGGAAATTAAAATGGTACAAAGGAAAGGACTGACCCTGCAAACAAAAATAATTCTCTTTGCTACCCTTATAATGATCCTGTCAGGTGCATTACTTGTTTGGGTAATCCAATATCCTCACTGGAAGTCTCTCACTTTCGGCAAACAGATGATCAATGCCCTGTTCCTGAGCATAACTGCCCGTACTGCAGGGTTTTCTAACATCCCTATTGCAAATCTGGCAATCCCTGCTCTGATGGTTGTCATCTTTCTGATGTATATCGGAGGTGCCCCCAATTCCACTTCAGGCGGTATTAAACTGACAACAGCATTAACTGTAATGGCAACCTTACGAGCTTATGTCATGGGCAAAAAGAGGGTGGAAATAGGCTGGAATACTGTCCCCGGGAGGACGGTCAGAAAGGCATTTATCGTCTTACTTGTTTCCATCCTCCTGATATTTTTCGCCTTATTCGTAATGACACTGACGGAAGATCAGGCCTTTTCTGATATTTTATTTGAAATCATCTCAGCTTTCGGAACTGTTGGTCTTACCAGGGGTATTACCCCGGAACTCAGCCTGGCAGGAAAAATCATTATCGTTTTAGTGATGTTTGCCGGAAGAATAGGACTTTTTACATTTGCAATTGCCTTAAGTGAAGAACGTGAGGATGAAAGTTATAACTTTCCGGAAATTAATTTAATGGTCGGATAATTATGGATAATAATCAGCGATTTGTTTTAATCGGACTTGGAGCTTTTGGCAGGGAAATTGCCAGAACCCTTTATGAACATGATGCGGATATCATCATTATGGATCATGATCCAATTCTTGTCAGTAATATGAAATCTGAGGGATTCAAATATGCGGTACACATTGATAACCTTGATCTGTCTGCCCTTGCCAAATTCATCAAACCTGATGATATTGTGATCCTTTCGATGGGTGATGCCTTTGAGTCAAACATATTGACTATTGAAATGCTGAAGGAACTGGGTGTAAAAACAATTTATTCCAGGGCTACCAAAGATATCCAGTATAAGATACTTGAAAAAATGGATATCACCGAGATACTTTTCCCCGAGAGGCAGGAAGGAAGAAGGTTTGCCCTGAGACTGCTGAACCGGGATATTCATTTTATCGACGAGTTTGCCCCTGATATATACCTGGTGGAGATCAAGATACCCGGAGAGTTAATCGGGAAAACCATTGTGGAGCTGGAAATCAGATCTAAATACAATGTAAATATCATCGGACTGAAAAGCAGGATAAATGATTCCGGGGAACCAGAAGCACATACAATGGACTATGTGGGCTTTGAAAAAACAGTTTTAAAGAGTGAACATTCACTCCTTGTCATCGGAAAGGAAAAGGACCTGGCGGAACTTGTCAGGAATACCGAATGATGAAACAGGCCGAAAGTCACGATCCCGTTGATGGGCCCGTACCGGAATTGTGTGCAAAAGATGCACCTCAACAATCCACATTAAGGTTTTAGTGGTGTAACTGTGATTAATATATTATTGAAAGACAATTATCCTGGTAAGTACATCACCTTTAACGGTTATACTGGTAATATATATCCCTCTGCCTCCTATATCTGAAGCGCTGATAATGATGTTTCTGTTGAATTGGTTGTTATATACAAGATTTCCTGTAAGTGTATAAACCGAAATTTCTGCTTCCCCCGGCGTGCCAAGCTCAACACAGGTACTATTTACAGCCGGGTTAGGATATATTTGAACAGGTATTTCCTGGTCATATATTTTTGAAGAATATGTCCAGTTTGCAGGCCAGTACACCTTCCATTCAAGAATACCCTGTGCATAAGAATTGCCGTAAAAATTTAGCCTGATTTTCTTTGTTTTCACAGGATAAAAGACTTCCTTATTATACCGGTCTGCATGAATATCATCCCCTCCTTTCAGTGTGGATTCTATCCTGACAAATTTACCGCCAGCCTCATCATAATAAGATAAATATGATGAATCAGGAATATTAATACCGGCACCATCTCTCCACCAGTAAACCTCTGATGAACTTATTGTTTTTCCCTCTGCAAAATTATACTGGACCCAGTTCCATATACCTACCGTTCCTCCATCATATCTCCAGTTTCCAAAAGCCCCGGGTCCCTTATCGGATGAGCTTGAAGGTTCAAAAAGGTCGTAAATGCTGGTTAAGGTCTCCCAGGAAGAGACATGGTTGGTTGAGGCATAATCATCATTTAATATCAGTATAAGGGAATCAGGGTATGATATATCCTTATAATCAGACAACCAGACCTGCATGCTTGATGGTCCGCGGTTATTCCAGTATGAATAGGGAATAAGGGTTACTTCCTCCCCGGGGCTTCCATCAATCTGTGTTGAATTAAGACTGATAAGCTGTATACCACCCATTATAGATTCCTCAAACCTTGAATTAAGTTCTACATCTTCATCATAACTATACGAAATAATATTCCCATCATTATCAATTCCTTCAGCACAATATACAAGCGGCCCCCTCTGGACAGCAAATTTATCCCGGTCATCAAGGATTTGTTCGTGGGCAATCAGCTTTCGCGGCTCCATCGGCAGGTTTAGGGTTAACTTATCCCCAGCGTTCCAGTCACGGCTAATAACAGCATAACCATTATGCAGGTCATATGAAAAATTCTCTCCGTTAATTGTAAGGGATACAGTCTTATCCGTGGTGTTGTAAAAGCTGTATAAATCTCCATATATGGCATCATTTCTTGCCCACCCGGGTATACGAATCATCAGTGTATATTCTCTGCTGATTTCTGGGCTTATTTCTATATTCACAATCCCTTCCCATGGATAAGCGGTTTCCTGGATTATCCGGATATTATTCCCGCCAAGAGAAAAACTTGCTGTATCGCTCATGAACAGGTTGATATACAGAGTGTCTTCCCTGAAGGCGTAAATGTAACCCGGAACTGAAGGAATCAGCCTCGCAATATTAGGCGGGCAACATGCACAATTAAACCAGCTGCTTCGATTCACTGCTCCGTCTGAAGCCAGCCGGTTAGGATAAAAGAATCTATCTCCCGAGAGTGATATCCCTGAAAGTAGTGCATTGTAAAGTGTGCGTTCCAGGACGTCAATATATTTTGCCTCTCCGTGAAGAAGAAATAACCTGTGATTGAAATAGATATTCCCTACCGATGCACATGTTTCACAATAAGCACTTGAATTCGGCAGGTAGTAATCGTCGTTAAAGCCTTCATTTCCTCCTGAAGCCCCTATCCCACCTGTTACATATATTTTCCCTGTAACTATATCATCCCATATCCTTCCTATTGCAGTAATATATGAATGATCATTCATAATCGCAGCCACATCAGCCATTCCTGCATACATATATACTGCCCTTACAGCATGACCAACAGCAGTAGCCTGGTCAACCACTCTTAAATGAGCCTGGCAATATTCCGGTCCCCCGGGCCCACGAACATCAAGGAAGAATTTTGCCAGGTCAAGATATCTTGTATCACCTGTTATACGGTAAAGCCTGGCAAGCCCTGTTTCAACTATCTGATGCCCCGGGTATTTTTCCAGTTTGTCCCATCCGAAAGTTAAATCAACCAGGTCGGCAGCTTTCACTGCTATATCCAGAAGATTCTCCTTACCGGTAGCCTGGAAATAAGCACAGGCTGCTTCAAACAGATGACCCAGGTTGTATAACTCATGGCTTAAATCCTGAACTTCTTCCCAGCGGTTATTCCCCAGCCAGCTTACAGGGAAACCTGCAGGGTAGGAACCTATGGTACGGCAGGTATATAAATAGCCATCCGGTTCCTGCGCCATGGCTATATATGATATTATGGTATCTATTTCAGCCTCAAGCTCCTCATCGGGATTATAATAAAGTGAATAACTTGCTGCTTCAATTATCTTGTATACATCTGAATCATCAAATGGATAGGACGATTGAAATATTCCATTTTCAATGCCTGCCGCTATCTTGAAATTCATTATCCTGTTTGCTGACTGGGCCAGTGCATGTGGTATGGTAACCTCATAAATCGTGTTAATCCTGGGTAACCAGAAACTATCAGAAAGAGTAATTGCTGTAAAAGGAACAGGTATTATAGGATAATCATTATCGGATTTGGCCGGTTTATCTGTGGTTGAATCACTGGATATTATGACTGAACTGAAATTGAGGGTTTTGGGGTTATTTATTCCAGACGATCCTGTTTTTACAATAGTCAGAAAAACAGGTAAGAAAGCATAAATTAAAAGTTGAAATAAAACCCTCATAATCTATATGTTATAAGGTTAGCATTTGCTGCACCTTCCTGCCAAAGATAGTGGTTATAACAGAATATTCTTAAACAAAAGGAGTACAAAATTGTCTTATGTATAATATAGATCTCAAAATACTTAAGCCACAACTATGAAAAACTTGAAAGTAAATTACATGGGCATTGAATTAGATAATCCAATAATTGTCGGAGCTTCCAATATGGTTACTGACCTGGATAAGCTTAAGAAGGCAGAAGAGCAAGGTGCCGCAGCAATTGTTTATAAATCATTGTTCGAGGAACAGATCCAGCTCGAGAGGTACCAGATGGACGAAAGCATGACCCAATATAATGAACTGCATGCCGAAATGATCACCACGCATCCCAATATCGAACATGCAGGACCTGATGAACATTTGTTGAATATAAGGGAAGCAAAAGAGAACCTTTCGGTTCCCCTGATAGCCAGTTTGAATGCAATCGAAAGTGATACATGGATTGAATATGCAAAGCTGATAAATGAAACCGGGGTTGACGGTATTGAACTGAATTTCTATAAGACCCCACTGGATTTCAATAAAAATGCTGAAGAGATAGAAAACGAACAAATCAGTATTGTAAAAGAGATCAAAAAAAATATCTCAACACCGGTAAGTGTAAAACTGAGCTCTGACTACTCCAATGTTCTGAATTTCATAAAAAAGCTCGAAGGGGCCGGGGCTGATTCATTTGTGCTTTTTAACTCCTTCTTCCAGCCCGATATTGATATTGACAGTGAGAAACATATCAAGACATTTAACCTGAGCAATGAAGGGGATTACAGAAAATCTTTGAGGTATGCAGGCATATTATTTGAAAATATAAAGGCAGACATATGCAGCTCACACGGCATATTTACCGGTGCAGATGTAATAAAGATGATATTGGCAGGATCAACTGCTGTACAGGTGGTAAGCACAATGTATAAAAACGGCCTCACACAGATCAATAAGATAATAAAAGAAATGAGTGAATGGATGGAGAGGAAAAACTATGGGAGTATAGAGGAATTCAGGGGCAAACTGTCTAAAAACAGGCTCAGCAGTAATCCTTTTGTCTACAAAAGAGCCCAGTATGTTGACCTGCTATTAAACTCGGAGGAGATATTCAGTGCTCCCCGGTAAACATTATTATTTTCATTCAGGTAAAATAAAGATCAGGATTTAGCTCAATTATTAATCCTGGTAATATCGCTGACGTTCCGTTGAAATTTGCTATTTTTAACAGTCAATCTATCTCTTCAAGAAGATAATAAATGGGCTATCTTTCTGTTTTTGCAACATTAGTTATTTCGCTGTCGTGCCAGTTAACAGCCATTCCTGTTGTTCAGGATCAGGATGTTGATACTGCATCAATAAATAGCCAGACTCGCCAGGCATATATTTTGGCCAGGAGTAATCCTGATCTTGCTATCAGGGATGCCCACAGGGCATTATCAGCCTCACGTGAGATAATGTATAAAAAAGGGATAGCAGATGCCAGCCTGGCCCTGGGGATGGCCTATTTTGCAAAGTATAACCCCGATGACAGTGCCGCATATTATAATTACCAGGCCCTTGATCTTTACGATAAAACCGGTGATATCACCGGCAAGGCACGGGCCTGTTACTGCCTGGCCTATGTATACAGCCTGAAAGGCATGCTTGACGAATCGGAAAATTATAGCAGTCTAAGCCTTGAGAATTTTGAAAAGGCTGGAGATAAAAGGGGCATGTTAAATGCCCTCAGTGCCCTTACGCACCTGGCAAGGCAGAAGAGTGATTTTGATGGTGCCCTTGAAATGACAAACAGGGCAATTGAAACAGCCCGGTCAATAAATGACACCGTTCCTCTTGCAGATGCACTTAATACACTGGGTAATATCTATAAGGATATGTTGCTCTTCAATGATGCAATTGACTCTTATTTCGAAGCCCTCAGTCTCTGGGAATTAAAAAAGGATTCCGGAGGCCTGGCTATTGCCTATGGTTCGATAGCCTTAATGTACTTCTACCAGAAAGAATATGATAAGGCATTAGAGTTCAATTTTAAGAAAGTCCCGATATCTGAACGCACCGGTGACCTCTGGGAGCTGAGTAAAACCCTGAACAATATATCCCAGATATATTCAGCCCAAAACCGGCTTGACAGTTCACTTTATTTCCTAAGTAAGGGGCTGCGCCTGAACGAGGAGATGAACTACCCGTCAGGAGTAGCAGCCGCATGCCATAATATTGCAGCAACATTTTTTCTGAAAGGTAATCTGGACTCGGCAAATTATTATATATCAAGATCAATAAGTATTGCTGAGAGGTTAAATGATCCGGGGTTGCCATCCTACCTTATAACGCTCGGACGTGTTCAGCGGGGAAGGAAGAATTATGATGAAGCCATGATGAATGCTAAAAAGGCATATAGAATGGCTGTGGAACAAAATGAACCAATAGTGATATCCGCTGCTGCAGGCCTGCTTAGTGATATTTACAGTGAGACAGGCAGGAAAGACCTTGCTTATGAATACCTGAAAGAGTTCCATTCAATCAACGACAGTATAAGTAGCAATGAATTCCTGAAAAAAGTAACACGACTTGAAATACAGAATGAGTATGACAGGAAACAGGAGGCAGCTGAATTTGAACACCGGCAGGAGCTATTGATACGTGAAAACAGGATCAAACAACAAAACCTTTATGTAAAAGGATTAATTATACTGGTAATATTGCTGGTTATTATCTTCTTATTCTATATCCATAATACCCGGTTGAGGGCACGCTATGCCAGGATAGACCTGGAGCAGAGACTGCTCAGGGCACAGATGAACCCGCATTTTATATTCAACTCCCTCTGTGCCGTACAGGACCTTATTCTTGCAGGTCAGCCGGAAAAGGCAAATACCTTCCTGGTTAAGATCGCCAGCCTGATGCGTAATATTCTTGAGAATTCCAGGGAAGAGTTTATTCCCCTTGAAAAAGAGATAGAAACCCTGAAATTGTACCTCGATGTACAGCAATTGAGGTTTGAAACAGAATTTGAATATAAATTTAATATAGACAGCCCGATTGATACGGAAAATATTGCTGTCCCTCCCATGCTGGCGCAGCCATGCCTTGAGAACTCTGTTGAGCATGGTCTATTGCCCGGAAAGAACGGCGGGAAAATTGAGGTCTCTTATAAGCTTGAAAATGAACTCCTGAAACTGGAAGTGACAGATAATGGTGTTGGAAGGGGAAAAGCACCAGGGGAGAAAGGACAGGGAATAAAGAAGCAGTCAATTTCCACCATGCTTATACAGGAAAGACTGGATTTCTTCAGGAAAAAACTGAAAAGCAGGAATATTAGTTATCAGATAAAAGACCTGTATGAAGAATCACAGCCTTCTGGTACAAAAGTTATTATAATGATGCCCATAAGGAAGGTATTTGCCTGATAAATATTTTAAGGTGATGAAAACAGTAATTGTGGATGATGAACCGGCAGTCAGGAATTCAATATCGGCCATCATAAGGCAGAAATACCCTGACATTGAAATTGCAGCCTCTGTAGGATCTTTAAGTGAGGGTTATGCATCGATACTTGGGCATAAGCCTGACCTGCTGTTTCTCGATGTTGAACTGCCTGACGGTACCGGGTTCGACCTTCTTAATAAATTACCATCAATAGATTTCAAGGTAATCTTTATCACCGCACACCAGGAATATGCCCTGGGGGCGATCAAGGTAAGCGCACTGGACTTTGTTCTGAAACCTTTTGACACCGTGGATATATGTGAAGCCGTGGATAAGGCAGCCAGGCTTATTGATATTGAAGAGGAACAGTTAAAGCTGCAAGCCCTCCGGGAAAACCTGGAAAGCAGGAAGGTGCTGAAGAGAATAGTGTTGCATACATCCGAGAACCTTCATCTTGTGGCAATACCGGATATTGTCAGGGCCGAGGCCGACAGTAACTATACCCGTTTTATATTATCAGATGGCAGCCGGATAATGGTATCACGTACCATTAAAGAATTTGACACTCTTCTTTCAGGATCCGGAATGATACGTGTACACCAGTCTCACCTGGTAAATATTACCTGGGTCGACAGGTTTGTAAAACGTGACGGTGGATACCTTCTGCTAAAGGACAAATCCAAAATACCTGTATCACAAAACCTTAAAAAGCAGGTTATACAGGCAATTAATGATTCTCTTTACCTGTAAAAATTATCAATACTATTATTTTATACCCCGATACTAATTCATCCCGGGCGGATACTAATCTGTGCTGTTAAATCTCCTCCGGGATTCGTAATTTTAAAAGAAAAAAGATTAGTATCATGAAAATCAGGACAGTTTTCACAATCATTATTGCTGTTTTTCTTCTTACAACGGTGGATGCAAACTGCCAGGTTAAAATTAACCTTAAGAAGAAAATAAACAGGGAGGCTAACAGGCGTGCCAATCAAAAGGCAAACGAAGCGGTAAATAAGAGCTTCGATGTGTTGGAGAAAGGTATTGAAGAGGCGGTTATCGGTAAAGACAGCACCGCGGTTGAACAGGGTCAGGCAGGCAACCAGGGGGAAGCACCGGGACAGGTTGCAGGCGCTGAAAATGCAGCTAATGCACCAGGTGCCATAGATGCCCAGGATGCACTGACTCTCAGCTGGAGCAAATATGATTTTGTCCCGGGAGATAAGATAATTTTTGAGGATAACCTTCTCGGGGAGGAGAATGGTGAATTCCCCTCGAGGTGGGACCTTGTAGAGGGAACTGTTGAAAATGCACAGTTCGGAGGTGAGAATATTATTATGTTCAGGGGAGGCGCCCCTATGATTATTCCCTACCTGAAGAACCCGGAAATTGATTATTTGCCCGATGTATTTACCATTGAATTTGACCTTTATCTGTCTTCAAATGACTTCACGGTTTACTTTTACGACCGTAAAAACCAGGAGTCCCCGCGAGGAGCCACAGCCCTGGACATCTGGACTGATAAAATGGATTTGAGCCCGGCCAACAGCATGTTACCAGACGGAAAGAATATTGCAAAAATGTGGTCGCACATCTCTATTGCATACACTAGTGGCAAGCTCAAAGCTTATATTGATGATACCAGGCTTATAAACATTCCGCATCTCGATTTTAATCCGACAGGCATTTCATTACATGTATACCATGCCAATGACAACAACAGATCCTTCATAAAAAACATTAGGATCGCTGAAGGAGGAGTAAAATACTATGACCGATTCCTGCAGGATGGAAAGATTGTTTCCAACGGGATCCGCTTCGATGTTGGCAAGGCAACACTGCGACCCGAGTCAATGGGTGTACTCAATGAAATATATAAAATGCTGAACGAGCATCCTGATGTTGCAGTAAGTGTCGAAGGACACACCGACAGCGACGGTGATACCGACCTTAACCAGAAACTCTCCGAGGACCGGGCAGAAACAGTTATGAAACAACTCATCTCCATGGGAATATCAGCCACTAAATTAACGTCAAAAGGATTCGGAGAATCCATGCCGATAAATTCAAATGCAACCCCTGAGGGAAAAGCAGAAAACCGCCGCGTTGAGTTTGTAAGAAACAACTAATAATTAAGAGAGACCAGTTTAGTTTCATTCCAACCAGGCCTCATGGGGAGGAATTGCAAAAGCCTGCAAAACCAGTTTCTCCCCTTTTCAGGATAAATCATTTTAACAATAAACCTAATTATCATGAAAAAACTTATTGTTCTTTTTGCTGCCAGCCTGCTGGCACTGCCAATGTCCGCACAGTTCACCGCCAAAATGTTCTTTACGAGCATGGGCCAGGAGCGTGTCTTCACAGTGTATTCCGCTGATGCCGGTTACCGTTATGAATTTAATGAGAGCGGCATGGAAGGCGTCATAATAGTTAAGAAAGGCTCACCTGAAATTGTAATCCTTATGCCCCAGCAAAAGATGGCCATGAAGGGTGCTGCCGATAATCCAATGAGTATGGGTAATGATCCGGTTGGTTCATACGAGTATTTTAAGAAAGAAGGAACCATTAAAGAGATAGGAACCGAGACTGTCAACGGAATAGAATGTATTAAAACGGAATTGTGGAATGAAAACAGCAATGAATATGGCCAGGCAAACCAGAAGATGTTTACAGTCTGGACCTCTGAGGAATATAATTTCCCGATAAAAATGATCAACCACATAGACGGATCTGGTGACTTGGTTATGGAACTGAAAGAAATCCAACCATGGACACCCGATGCAAATAGTTTTGAAATCCCCGCAGGCTACCAGGTTATGGATATGCCTAAGATGATGCCCGAGCAATGATTAATATCATAAATGCAACTGTTAATATGTCAGAAACACAGCGGGCCAACTTCAACACTGATATTTGTTCTGTTACCCTTGAACGATAAAAACACTAGACCAAAACTTACTGAAATTAATTAGTCAATGAAAATAGGTACTACACCAACAAAAAAGCCGGGGAAAGCAAACCCTATTATTTTAGGTCTCCTGTTCATAATTATAGGAGGAATTATATTCTTTATGTGGGGATTACCCCCACTACAATACTCAAATTCTTCAAAAGACTGGTCATCGGTGCCGGGCGAGGTAATCAAATCCGAAGTTGAAACACACAGGAGTGATGGTGAAACACATTACCTGC
>Ga0307432_1001468_pt1 | contig 14249 bp, 12 predicted proteins | sample SalMarWE160150MG_FD_202158 | JGI IMG/M metagenome (GOLD analysis project Ga0307432, IMG submission 202158) | Salt marsh sediment microbial communities from the Plum Island Ecosystem LTER, Massachusetts, United States - WE1603-150 | ecosystem: Environmental > Aquatic > Marine > Intertidal zone >...
AATAAAGACCTTGGTATTTATGATATAGGTTTCGAAAGATGCACATTTGATTTTTCTGAATCAAACCCATTTCTTGACACAATAAACAACAGTCAACCGGAAATAGCAGAAAATTCATTTAAAATAATAACTGGTAATACACATTTTGATCATAACAAAATTGATGTCTTTGATGTTTTATACAAAGACAATACAATACAAAGACCAAAGAATCCTGATGTAACACAACCATTCAACAAAAAACAAAGTAGGCTCAATAAATTGGGTAATGATTTAAAGGGTCAGGTAAGATCAACTGTGACTGATGGTATAAATATTGTCAAAGATGAATTTGATAGAAAAAAAGAACAAATATTAACAGATTATAATCCAATAAATGTAGCTGGCCAAATGATCAATAGGTATTTTACTGATGTCATAGATTCCAAATTCAAACAAGCAGTATTGGGTAATGGATATTTTACTGAACAAATCCCAAGCGGTGCTGGTTTAGCAGATGATATAATAAACGGTAGGAGTCCAAATATTGCTGGTATTGCTGAGGGTAGATTGGGAGACCCAAAAGGACTTATGAGAGAGGCCATATTGGGATATGATTCTTTAAACCCTCGATCAGAACAGGACGATGTTACCGACAATAATTTGAGAGAGGAAGCATTAAATTCTGATGATATAAGTAAAAGAAGTCAAATAAGTAAAAAAGATGCCTTATTCAGAACTTTGACAGAAGTATTTGATAATGCTGATAAACTTACTACTCAAGAAATAGAAACAATATTGGAACATTTTGCAAAATCAAATTTAGGTAATGTGTTCACGAATGGAAACAATATCGATTAATTTGGTTTAAACCACCCACCTATTGTTTTAAATATATTTTTAGTTGAATCTGATCTTTCTCTTTTGGGTCTCCTTGGGTTTTCTATTGGTTCTATGTCTCCAACAATTTCTTCCTCAGCCACCATTCTGTCCTCAATAATTTCCGGTATTGATTCTTCTACAACAAGCTCAGCCTCCATTGGCTGTAACATTATTTCTTCTGATGGTGCTGATATAATTAATGATTCCGGTTCAATTGTCTTAAATGATGTTTTTATTCTATTTCTTCTAACTTCAAATTCCCAATTTTCTTCGTTGAGCTTAAGAATGTCCATTATTTCTTCATAACTCTTATCCTTGTATTTAGTTACATAATCAATTTCTGATCTTCTTTTCTCATCCAGTTCATGTATGAGTTCCACCACTGTTTCTATTCTGTTATCTGTTTCTTCAAGTATTTTTGAACTTTTCACAGTGAACACAGAATCAGACAGATTTATAACAACCAATCTATAATTATCAAGTCTATCTATCTTTGTAGAATTATTGGTTATACTGTTGTTTATGTTATTATATGATTTGACAACCCAGAACGATATTATCACCAGAGCTATGGTAACGATAGAGTCCTTTATTTTCGCTTTATCTCTCTCTATAAATACTGCTCTAAAAAAACTGGTTATAAAATCCATGGTGTTTTAGTTTATATTATCATCATCTGCATCAACTATAAAATTTATAGATTTTTTAATCATTTTTATTTGATACCACATTTCACCAAGAATCCTCTCAATGCGTATACCAAATCCTCTCATCACAGAATTTTCCCATAAAGCCGGGTCTGTATGTCTCAACAATATTTTACCCCTATAATCAAATCCGGGGTCATTATTGAAATTTCTTCTTGATCTGGTTGCCTTGTACCTCGACATATAAAACTTTTAATTATTTATCTTGATACATAATTAAAACATTTCATGGAAGTACCAAAGGAAATAAAAGAATTATTGGAAAATCCAATATTTGAAGGTGTTGATATAAAAAACCTTGAAAATGCTATCAATAAAAAATTTGATAAAAATCCATGTGATAGGGTTTCATTATTGGCTAAATACTTCGATAAATGTGTATTCCCATTAAATAAAGATGATAGGAACAAATTGGTTAATGGTATACTTAATGATAATGATGGGAAATTGCCTGATGGTATGAAAAGAAAAGATATTCAGGATGCTATTGATTATTATAATAAATTTGGTGCTGAAAGACTGAAAGAAGTAGAACGTGACGACACAAGTTCCATCACAGAAGCAGCGAAATTTATGAATACCACATTCAGTCCTGATAATGGTGATAAAGAATGTATAGATAATTGCGTGAAAAATATAACCAGCATGGTTGACATTATTAAAGAGAAAACCATCAAGGATGCAGAAGAATTTCAGAAATTTGATTTTTATCTGTCAGATTATTATGCTGCCTCATTAGTATTACACAACACTTTTTATGCTTTACTAACATATTATAAATACAAAAACAACACCACTGGTGTACAATTTTTAGAAGATACCATCAAAAATATGAAATATACTGACACTACCATTTCCAGTATCGGATTATATTTCACAAGGAGAATGAGAACATTGGTGAAAAATTATAAAAAAGATATAACTTCATTTAATTATCAATTTAGCATATTTTCCAGAGACCTGCCAGTAACAATCATAGAAATAGGAATATCCAAGGCCGTAAGAGCGAAAGCTGATAAAAAACTTGATGATATAATTAGAGACATAAGTAACCAGATAGATTTTTATGATTCACAGATTGAATATAAACTTAACAAACATAATGCTAAAGATAGTATTGTTGGTGATATAATGGGTGAATATGGTGTTGAACCTAGCGAAGAAGAGGCTAAAGACCCGGAATATATAAAAACTAAACAAGATCAATTGTATTCTTTACTTGTATCAAATGAGAAAAAAATACGAAGTAGGTTTACACAATTGAAGGACAACGCAAAAAAGATAGGATACAATTTTTACACAAGCAAAAAGGAAGAATATTCAGAAACTTTTGTGGATATGGTTGATGCCTTTATTGAAAAACACAACCATATGGTATCGTTATTGGAAAATACTGACATTGATAATATATCCAATACCATAAAGAAAGATATGACACAAATTTTGTGTTGTGGTAAGCCATTGGAAATTGATGATACAGAAACAAAATATAAAAAAGATAATAATAATAAGACATATTCTGAGGTCAATGCGGAAAGCGATATATCTGCCAATGAATATTGGAAGGAATTTACTAAATATCTGAATTTGATAGCTCTCTTACCAATATATTGGAAGATAGGTCTTTACATACCAACCCCTGCAGGAATATTAAAAGTACCACTCCCCATAATATTCATACATTTAATAACAATAAAGATTGGTCCGATAATAATTGTTATATGGCTTACTATAAATGGTCTCGTTATAGTTCCTGTTGTTTTTACATTACAGTTTTTACCAATAGCAGATGCAGCAAGTGTTTGGTTGGTTTTATTTCGTGGAGCTAATAAAAAAATAAAAGACAAAACTGGTGTTGAAGTATTGAACATACCGATAATTGGTGGCATAAATATCAACCCCGAATTATCCAAAACTTTACCTTTCAAAAAAGATGATCTGCCTACTATAGAGAGATTAGGCATAACGAACCCATTGTATCTGGTATATCTTAATCAGATGTTACAAAAAGCCACACCAAGTATGGGATTGCCTTAGGCTGCAATGAATAAGTTTTCTATTGTATTCGTTACTGACAATTGAGTAATTCTTGCCAGTTCTTCTATGTCCTCTGGTGATATATCATCATTTTCGGGTCTTGTGAAGAAATCTAAAATGTATTCATATATACACTCTATATTATCAAAATCGGTCTGGAGCAATATCCGTTTCAATTTTAATTCTATGTGTTGTATGATGCCATCCTTTTTATTTTTTGTTACAACAAATGATGCAGCAACTACACTTGACAACAAAGTTACATATTCATTTTTAGATTTCATTGTGAAAACCTTTTATTATGTATCGAATACATAATAAAAAACAAGGTATGACATCAGTATATTTTAGATTAAGCCCTTATTTTATGTTGGAATACCAATACAATTCCAACAATTGGAATACTGCTTCCACAAAATTCAGGAAGATTGAGAATGGACATGAGGGTTTTAACACGATAGTTAATGATAACGATTCTACCAAAATAACCTCCAACGTTGTTGATAACACAGTTGTTGAAATAGAAAATGGAAAATATGCGTTGTTAGACAATGATTCGGCTTATTTTTATCCAAACGTGGATTCAGAAGTTGCGGTTGAAGATATCATCACACCTATAAATTACGATACAGATTACGATAGAATAAGAATTCACATGATGTCTGGGTACAATCTGGATGATATAAACGGATTCATAACAAACATTTATCTGAGAACCGCCAAGGATAGTGTTCTCAGATTGAGTAATTTTGCGTTTGATAAAGGTAGAAAAGACCTTATATACTTTAATCCAAAACCATTAAGGGTTAAACAATTTGTATTTGATAAATATATTGAATATTACGTTCCATCACCGGAATATATCATATCACAACAAATATCAGACCCATCAAGCCCCAACACTCTTGCTTATTTGTTCACAGATGGGGCAGGTGTTTCCACAGCAAGAAACATTTATTGTGAATACAATGCTATTGATAGGACTACCACCGAAAACGGTATCATATATTACCATTCTGGAGAGAATAAAAAAATTTCATTCAACACAACCGATGAATTTGATTTATTAACTGCTGACATAATTGAAAACGACAAGGGTTGTGTTGAATATGCTGCAAAATATGATGGGAATCCAATAGAAGATTTTATGTTCAGCCTAAATAGTCTGGCTGGAAACAGTTATTATATAATCCATGATTTACTCATTGTAGAACAGATCGGTGAATCTTTCCAAGAAACTGATAATATCAATACTGTACAAAGGGATGATTATGATAGCGTACGCAAAATACGGCCAATATTAAAATATGCAGATAGGGCTACATCATTTAGTGTAGATTACCAAATAAGGTTGTTCAATGATACAGATGGTAGGTCTATTGTAAAAAGAGCATCTATATCAAGTATGAATACTCATCTATATGGTGAGATTCCTATAAGACTTAATGTTGGTGGTACAACAAAACCATTAAAAATATACAACAAGAGGTATGATAATGTTATGGATGTCAAAGACAACCTTGTTAATTTGATAAAAACCAAAATAACCTCTATTTATGTTGATAACAATGCTATCGTTTTAAACAGCAATAACGAAGAAATTTATGAAATAGAAATAACACCATTTGACAATCTTTTTAAATTTAATCTATCAAAGAAAGATGTTGATAACAATACTGCTCCAGTGGAATTGGATAGTATATCAACATATTTTATGTCATTTATTAAAAATGATAATTCTAAACTTAATATAAGTGAATTCCTTAGTGATGAGTTTAACAAAAATGAAGGCCAGTTGGCCTTTAAAATAGTGAAGACTCAATCTATGGATATAAGGAATTACAACAACAAATTCTTTTATATCATATCACAAAACCCTGATGGATTGGAAACAGTATTGTTTAAAGGAATATTTAAAATATAAAATCATGAAAAGCATACGTAGAAAAAAACATGGGGATTCACTTATACTAAACTTATAACATGAAAAACAGATTACCATATATACGTTCTATCAATGAAGAAAAAATAACTGTTCCCGGTAAAGGTGAATTTGTTGTTATGGTGACTGCTGAAAATAATTATATATACTTTCATCTTATTCCAGACAGTAAGATGCTTGATTCTATTGAACAAGTTGGTGATGATAAATTTAAAGAAGATGCTATCAAATTCTTGTCAAATAGCATGGGTGGTGTTGAATTCATGGAAGAAACCGGGTATCATGCTGGATATAAGTTTAAATTTCATGTTACTGATTTAATAAAAAACCTTAAAGACATATTCAAATGATAAAAATAAAAAAAGGAGGTAGAAAACGTCTCGAAGAAAAAGCTGCTTCGAAATCACAACAAGCGTTGTTTGGTATGGCACTTTCTGTAAAAACTGGTGAGAAAAAATTAGAAGATTTTGGTGCTGGTCTGCAAGAAAAATTAAAAAAGATCATTGATTCCATGACAGAAAAACAAATCAGGGATTATGCTGAAACAAAAACAAAAAACTTACCAGATAAGATAGAAGAATTTAAGAAGCATAACAGAATGCCTTATGTCAAAGACCTGTTTGAGGGATTGAAAAGACCAGCATTGACTAATCAGGACATAGATGACAAATCTGTGGATATATTTAAAAAATTTCAGATAACATACAAACCAGAATATGTTGATGAATTAAAATCCCTTAGGGATTACATTGAGAAAAATTTACCAAGCGAAAAATTTACTACTGATGATATAAGTCCAAAGATTTATGATTCCATGACTGATGATGATATTTTCAATTTTGTCAGTCTTGCAAATTGGTGGTTATTAGGATATGAATTACCATCCCATATGAATGAAACTGAGGTTCTGATCGATGAGGCCGATCTTAGGAAGATAGCTGAATCTGTCAAAGAAGATGATCTTGTTACGTTTATGCAAGGTGATATTCATAGGTATGGGAAGGTCTTATCAATAAATACATCTAAACAAACCGCTAATGTTGAATATGAGCACAGTGGTGAAGAAACTACTGATGATATACCACTTGGCAAATTGAGTGTTATCCAGAAAATTCCAGAAAACAAAACTTTCAAACGAATGCCACATTTGAAAGACTTGTATGAATTCTCTGCCGTTCCCACTAAAGTGATAAGTGAAGCTGATCTCAGAAAAATAGCCGAATATATTAATAGTTTAGGATACATTGTATCTATACCAAATAGTGCAAACACCATATATACAACTACTTTGATTGGTCCGGTAGCTGAAACTCTTATAAAAGACTTTATTGATAATATGGGTTTGAAAGTTATAATAAACAATGGCCAAATGAGTTCTACCATAAGTATTTATGAAGAGGGAGAGGCCACACTTGATTCAACAGTTGGTAGGGGTGAATTCTCTGCTGGTAACAACCCGGCTGATGCATCTGACACCACGAAAGGGTCTGGTGAAAAATTTGGTGATGTTAAAAAGAAAAAAGTGGGTGAAGAGGAAATATTTACCGTTCAGGATTTAGAAAAATATTATTACGACAACGAAGATGATATTGTTGATAATATGAACACCTATGGTTGGGATGTGGACAGCCTTAGTGGTCTGGGTAATTATGTCGATTTGGCCAATGTTCTTGGTATCGATTCCAGAAAAGTGAAAGATGTTGAATTGGATGTATATGTGGCCACATTGATTGAATTATTAAAAATGAGATAATCATGAAAGACAAGTACGCTATATTGGTTGCTTGTGCTGAAAACGGAGTTATTGGTAATATGTGTAAATTACCATGGCATATACCTGATGATCTAAAGAGATTTAAGAATATGACTGTGGGTTCTACAATAATAATGGGTTCTACAACTTTCAAAAGCATAGGTGTACCACTTCCAGACAGAGAAACAATTGTTATAACCTCTGGGAGATCAAAATTGCCTCAAGGTGATTACAAAAAAGTTTCAACAATAGATGAGGCCATTTATGCTACCAGAAAAAACGATAAAGTTTTTGTGTGTGGTGGAGAATCAATATATACACAATTTTTAGATAGAAACATAGTTGATAGGATATATATGACACTTGTTAATGGGAATCCAGAAGGTGATAGATTGTTCCCTATAAATGATATAAATGAAAAAACCGGGTGGAAATTGTCATCAAAGGAAGTCCACGAAACCCACACTTATTTTATTTTTGATAAAATCAATTAAGTTCTCTTATACGGAACTGTGCATCAATACCAAACAATTTCACATTACGTTTCTCGGCATTTTGTAATATTTTAGGCATCATATATTCTTCATTAATTGGGTCTTCTGTTATTATACACACTGCCGGGGCTAAATCAAGATTTCTGGCATATGCTGGTGTCTTCATTATGTATGGGTGTGCTCTATCCACATATTCCACATACATCACATATTTTGCTGTTACCAAATCATACCTGTGGCTTTCAATTATGCTATCAACTGTAGCCTCTTGTAAGTATGAAGAGATTTTTTGTATATAATCCTCTTTGTCATGTATTCTCTGTGAAAAAGAACTCAATGATGCAGATAATAATAATAATGTTATGATAATTGTTTTCATTTTTAAAAATTTTATATGGTTAGATTATTTATTATTTTTCGGTTTCATCCGGTACAAGCCCACCTCCATCTCTTTTCATTTGGGATATGGAGTCAATAACATGGTCTGGCATTATGCCATTATATAAAACAACCTTGCTTGCTCCGTGCTTTTCTTCTTTCCTGTCAAAGAAAAATTCAATATATGCATGTTCATAACCAAATACATCCATGAGATCATCAAATACCATAAATCCGCTTCCATGGGTGGTATCCAAAAAAGTGGTCTCAAGTTTGAGTGTTATAAGTCGTTTGAGGGAAGTCAATTCTGTTTCAGTGAAACCCTTTAGTATACTTTCTCCTCCTTTTATGATTTTCATTATTAAATATTTGTTTATATAATATATAATAAAAATGTGGGTTTTATGGCAAACAAAAGATTATCATTATCACAAAAGAAATCAAAACTGAAAGAACTCATAGAACAATCATATATAGGTCAGGTGATAATGATAGACGACCCCGAATATATTGGTAGATGTAAAATACGTGTTTATGGTACATATGGTAAAGACAACGAGAACATAGGTATCATCCCTGATGAAAATTTACCATGGGCTTATCCATATTATGATTTGTGTTTTGGTAGTGATTCTGGTTCAGGTAGATTTTCTACTCCAAAAATGAATGCTAAGGTTAGAGTATATTTCGATGGCGATCAATACCATCCACGTTATTTCAGCATGGAAACGCTAGATTCTGAACTCAAAGAGGCTATTGCTGCAGATTATGAGAATTTCCACAGTATAATTTGGGATAGCATAGAATCAGTGAAGATGTATTATGCTAAAAACACTGGTTGGTTGTTAGATTTCCAAGATTCTATAATAAACATTTTACCTGACAAATCAATAATAATAAGAAATGCTGATTCCGAAAGTGTAGTAGAACTCAATGGTGGTGATATTGATATGGTGGCAAATAATAGTGCAAATATGAGTGCAAACAATCAAGCCACTATAAATAGTAATTATGTTCACGCAAATGGTGTCGAAACTGACCTTGGAGCTAATCCTATCTTTAGTGCTGTAAATGGTGAGCCAATGATGGAATTATTAAAAATAATGGCCACTGCTATAGATAACAAATATCCAGTTACTCCGGGTGTATTAATAGGTGCTGTAAATGGAATGGAACAATTGATTTTATCGGCAACTGTGAAAACTACACCATAATATTATGTTATATTTGAAACCGCTATACCAGCAAATTTTTTAATAGAACCAGTCGGTAAACCTATTCTAACAAGCAAATTACCAGTTCTTGGAGCAGCACCGAATGTTACCCTTTTTGTATCCCCATCTGATTGTGCGAATACCATAGCAGGGTCTCCATCTGCTGATGGGTCTCCAACTCCGGGATAGGCTGCGTTTGCATCTATCCATCCAGTTTGTCCTTCAACTTTTACATAAATTTGGACTCCGGGCGTTACAGCACCAGCAAAATCTTCTGCTGCTAATAAATCAAGTGTCAAACCAGTGTTGTTGGTAAGAACATTTGGTTGGAAAGTTACCCATCTCACTGCTGCACCCATTCCAGATGAATAATCTTCTCCAGATGTTGGTTGATTACCTAGGTAATTACCAGTTGGTATCTGATATTTACCATTTAACATCTGTAATTCTTCTGTGTAAACAGTTTTGAGGGATTGTGTGGAATCAAATACTCCACCATAACCAGCAGCAGGATATTGACCAGAGCCGGAAACAACCCTTGCAGATTCGTTTGATATCATATCTATTCTTATATTTGTGCTAAAATTAGCTGTTGCACCAGCATCATCTTTGGAATTATAACCAATAATGGCTAAGTATATGTCTTCTGAATAAGCAGTATCAAGTGTAACCGCTACATCAGTAAATATTGGATTCAATCCCACGCTATATGGTTCGCCTCCTAATACGGCTGGTGAATAATCGGCATTTACAATACCAACTGCATTGATAGCAGCCAATCTTGTTGGATTGTAATGTGTTCTGATAGCATCGTTAAGTCTGAATGTAACCAATAGGCTTTCAGCACCAACAACCGATGGAACTCCAGAAACATACTGTGTTGTTAATCCACCAGTATTTATGCTTATGTTGTTGATTGTGGCTGCTATTGGGTCGTCAACCTCAAATGTATATGATATTGATTGTGCTGTATCGAGATCAAGCACATAAGTATGTGAGGCTACCGATAATGGGGCTGCTGGTGTTATGGATGCGTTAATAACTTCATAAAATCCTTCTTTACCGCTTTCTCCTTCATAAGCATCTGGATTGCTTACTATGGCCAATGCACCATTGCCTCCGGTATCATCACCAGCGGTCAGTACAATAAATCCTTCGCTTACTGTGTCTATATGGGCAGCCAAAGTTCCTGTTCTTGGGTCGTAAAATGCCTCAAATGTTACAGACAACTGAGTATCATCTGAGCAAGTAACAGTTGCACCACCACCAGATACATTAGCCAGATATGCTCCAGCAGGAGGTATTGGGCTTGATAATGTGATATCGTCTGGTATTGCTGGTGATAATTTGGCCAATAAAACGTTTAATTCATAAATGGCCTCATTTCCCAATGTTGCTGGTGTAAATGCTATCGCACCATCACTCCAATTTTTACCAGCAGGTGGTTCACCTAATACTATTTGGTCTAATTTTTCAAATATTGTGAATTTCTTAACCCATGAACCGGGGTCTGGTCGTGTTATATTATCAGGTATGATATATTCATCACCATCATCAGCGTTTGTATCGGCAGCATCGAATTTATATCCTTTTGAAGGAATTGTTGCAGCATCACTATTGAAAACTATAATATCACCACCATCAACATAAACTGACAATGCTCTTAAAGCTGTATTTGTTTCCACCCAAGAAGTTGATGCAGATGATTGAGATAACAAATAATCTAATGCATCTGCAATTGTTGTGCCAGTAACAGATGAATCATTTTGGAATTGTGATGCTGGTGTCATAACCACAACAGAACCGCTTGATATAGTTCCAAGAACTGTACTGTTGTATACTTCAAAAGTACCATCTGTCAAATTACAATTTGGTAAGAATGTAGAAGCATATGATCTAACACTTGCATTTGAATAATTAGTAAAGGAAGCACCAGTAGCACCTATTTTACTGGCTATTATATCTACAGTAGCTATATTATCTGTAGCAAATGGTCTGATATTTGAATTTATGTTACTGTTGCTAATGATAGCATGACATCCAAATCCTGCATCTATTAATGTTGATTCTGGTGATGCTGATACTCTATCGACATCTATGTATCCAGCCGATGCACCTGATGACCAGACATTGTTCATATTCCACAATGCAGTGTTGGTAATAACTATGTCGTTACCATTCATATCACAGTTATCCATGAACCCATAACCAACACCAGTTATTATAACATCTGATTCAAATTTACAATTAAAGAAATTAAAGAATTCAGAACCAAATACTGCTCCTGTGGCATCTGCTATTAATGATGATGAGCCTATTATGGTCATATCAACCAATGATAAATGTCTTAATGAATCACTGTTTGTAACATTAAGACCACTGAATTTGGTAGCATTCATTCCTCTACCAGCTACCATAACTCTTTCGGCTATTGACAAACCAGATAAATCCAAAACAACACTTGCTGGACTTGTTGTTACTATTACTTTTATTACTTCTCCGGGATTAGCTCCAGCTTTGACCTCAATATCGGCTTTAACATCAGGCCAATTATTGAATGGTTTTAACAGACTTCCATTTCCACTTGCTGCTGCTCCAGTATTGTAATATATTGTAGTGGCTTCTGGAATATAATCATCTTCACCTATGCCTTTATCACCAACATATTTATAGAAACTAATCTTGGGTGGCATATTAGATGGAACACCACCGTAAAATGTCAATATTCCACCATCATTATCAACAACCCAATCACCCTGACCAAATTGTATCGGGTTATCAAGATTATCTTTTATTACATAGTTGTATGTACCATCACCGAAATTGAATGGTATTGAATCTATGAGTGTGGGGCTTTGAAAAGCATTTGTAGTACCGGGAACTGCCGTTAATGACAAATCTATAATTCTTTGGACTACGCCAGATATATCACCATCACCTAAAACTGGTGCTGTTGCCGGAATTTGATTTCCTTCCTTCCATATCTGAGAAGGCATTATAGCCTTTCTCGCCTCGAACGGTTCTTCGAAAAATTGCCTAGCGGTTGTAGTTTCTCCTACGTTCAGTGATTTTTTGAATAATCTACTGGCTATTTGATCTGTATTCGGCATAATAATCGTTTTAGATAATTTTATTTATTTATCTAAATCTACCTAAAACTCCTCCCACCAGTATCACCCTGTGATGCAGCCAATACTTCTTGTTCTTCTTGTACTAATTGTTCATTTAAATCCCACTCCTCTTCTGTCATCAGGCGATATTTTACAACATAGAGGAATTTTTTAGAATAAAGCGGTGTTCTACCATCTATTCTTGTTAAACGTTCTTGTTGGCTTATTATTCTTAATTTGCTATCCTCAATCTCTGTTTTTTTGGCATCCTCAAATAAATTGTTGGATTCGTATAATATACCTAATTTAGTTTCCAATTCTGGGTCTATCTTAAGCTCCGGGTGATCTAATATAGACTGAATTTTTACTGGTTTCCTGATTATATTTTCATATTCTTTCCTTACTCTGTTGATGTATTTATAGAAAACATGTTCATCGTATGGTATACCATCTGCCTGATAAGTTATGAATCTACCTGCACCTTGTTCTCTATCCGTTCTGCTCTTAGGCAATTTGGAATCCCAATAAAAATTCTTTCTGAAATATTCAACAGATTCCATTTTTTGTAGGTCTGGTCCACGATAACTTATGCTATCAACTTGTGGTTCTTGGCCTTGTCTCCTCGGTAGAACAATGTTTTTACCATATTTCACATAAGGGTCTCCATTCACCCGGATTATTCCGCTTTCTTCATCTATATAAAGTTCTTCTTTATGTCTGTTAGCTATTTCTTGGATGGCTTGTTTGGCTTTTGCAGTGGTTTTATTCCCTACCGGAATTACCATTTTCATTCTAAATTGCGCATTCATTATATTCCACGCAACCCTACTATCTTCCATCTTGCGCATTAAATAGAAATTTCTCATTAATCTCTCTACATATGCAATACGATGGGAAGTACCGGGAACTTTATTGTATGCTACAAATATGATAGCATTATCGGAAACATATCTTGTGCTGTTTTCTTTTTTCTGTTTCCATATGGTTATGAATTTATCATTGTCTATTTTTACTCTTATTGGTATTAGAGTTTCTGGTTCAATCTCTTGGAATCCTTTTATTCTTATTGGTATTTGACCATCTTCAACACCATTTTCTTTCTTATTTAATCCAAGTTTGCCATTTTCAGGAACTTTGAACATATCTTCATAGATGGCAATCATACCTTCTTTTTTAATACGTTCGTTTCCTATGTGTTCTATATTATTTTCAAGTCTTTTTATGTGGGATTTCTTGCCTGCTCTTTCTTTCTTATTTATATTTTTTTCTGCAACACCCTCATAAATTTTTCTGAAATTACTGTTAGCCAATTTCAATTGTTCATTAAGAACCTTGTTTTTATTCTCCAGTTCTTTTATTCTTTTTTCAACCTCTGACTTCTGTTCATATTCAAATATGATCTCATAGGATAGATATCCCGTTGTTGACCATTCCCTAAATTTTTCCCATGCAGATATTCCATCACCCCAACCAAGTAACGAATAAATCCTATTGAAATTGTCTTTTATATCTTCTTTGACTTCTTCTTTTATGGATAGACTACTAACATCAATTTCACAGAATTTCCCATATTTGTCATATACTATGGCTTCATCACAAATCTTATCAAGAATATCCTCAATTTCAGTATATGAAGATAATTTCTTTAATTCTTTTACCTTTTCCTTATATTTCTTGTTGAAATATGGTATATTGTCATAGTCTATATCCTTTGGAATGAATATGTTATACATTTCATCCTGTTCGGATTCGC
>Ga0307432_1001474_pt1 | contig 14209 bp, 25 predicted proteins | sample SalMarWE160150MG_FD_202158 | JGI IMG/M metagenome (GOLD analysis project Ga0307432, IMG submission 202158) | Salt marsh sediment microbial communities from the Plum Island Ecosystem LTER, Massachusetts, United States - WE1603-150 | ecosystem: Environmental > Aquatic > Marine > Intertidal zone >...
AGTAGCCAAAGCCGGATTGCGCCGGCGAGAACGAGATCGAGAACGAGCTTGAGGTCGGCGCATAGATCGCTTACCACCGAAACCGGCTGCCCTTTGCTTGGCGCTGTAACTTCTTCTACGCCTGGATCGGCGCGGGTTTTCGACTACCGGAACTTTCATAGAAACCTCCTTATCAACCGGTAATGCCTTCCGGCTGAATCTTGAATTTGCCTTTTATTATCAAAAGATTTTCACCGTTTTTCTGAGACGGCACACCCGCGAAGAGCGTTACCTTGCCGTCAAAACGATGATAGTACTCTCGCATTTTACCGTCCGTCTTGTCAGAGACATAGCTTACCTGCGAACATAAGCCAAGACAGGTAAGAGACTTCGGCCAATGAACATCTATGCTTTTGATCTTGCGGGGATCGAAACCGTAGAACTTTCGAGACAACTTGACAGCCTTAGACACAATTCTTTTGAGCGGTGGATTGGAGTATTTCTTGCGTAGAGCAATGACCTTGTTGGGCAATTCCTTGATCGTTTTAGTCAAGAAAGTATTACCGGTAACGAGATCGGTCCAGGTATACATCGGAGATCTGCCCTTGGTCATTTCCTGCATACCATCGAACCGAACGCCGTAGAGATGGCCTTTGAATTCAGCAGCTTTTATCTGTTGGGACGTGATTTTCATTTTTTAAACACCTGAGGCAAGACGAGCGCGGCCACGATGGCGATCGCGACCCATTTTGCAAAATTACCCAGTCCGGCAAACATGCCACCGGATTGTTCTTGTTCGATGGCCTGGCGCAGTACATCCTCACTGACGCGACCGGCCACGACCTCATCGATAATGCCGGAGATGTTAGCCTGCTTTTTAACGTAGCCGATAGCCCAAATAGCCCCGGCCACGCCTAAAAGACCGGCAATCAGAACGCCGGCAATGATTATAATCGGAACCGCTCCCAGTCCCGAATCGACAGTTTCGGATTTCAGCCTAGCAACAAAGTTGTCAGCTTTGCCTACAATCGGTGAGACGCGAGATAATGATGTTCCTTCGGGCGTCATAACAAAATTGGGGCGGATTGTCTCCCATAGGCGAGGAAACTCAGAGAACCAGTCGAGGATCTGGTCCTGCTGATCGATCAGTTCAGGAGGAAGCACATAAGGCACCCGCGGGGTAAAGACACCAACTTTTACGGCCACCTTATACTTGGCCCAATCTTCGATCGCACGATCGAGAATAACGGGGAAATCAGAAACGACTGAGCGAATTTGTTCAGCTTCGCTGGCTGAAAACAGACTCATTTTTTTCTACCTCAACGTCTGCGACGCCTCCGCGAAATTGATTTACGGCGTCTCCTAGGAGGCTGAGACTTGACAAAGCTGTCATAGAATATGTAAGCACCCAGACCCAGCAGGGCGTATTTTAGCCAGGGACTCGTTTCGGCGGCGGCCGCTTCTATAAAAGTTGGGATTTCCTCCCCGGCGACAGCTTGTTCAGAGTCAGGGTAAGCCGGCATTCCGATATCGGGCAGCTCGAGAGATTCAGCCGCAGTGTTGTATGTAGGAACAGCAGGGAATGAAGGGGTAGTTACATCTTCTGCGGCCTGAGCTGCGGCTTGAGCCGGTTTCCACACGTTCTGAATCCAATCATGCAGCTTCTGCCAGTACGGAGAACCCGAACCCCACGTTTGGAAAGCCCAGGCAGCCGCAGCTTTAATATACTCATAAGACTTCTTTGTTAAAGCTCCATATCTGGATTCATCATAAGGTACGAGACCAACAATACCCTCAGCCAAGAATTGCTCAGGTGGAGGGGCTGGTTGTACAGTTTGAGTCGTAAGTGGTGTAGCCTTGGTGACCACTGGTGTAACCTTGGTGACCACTTTAGTTTTGGCTTTTGTCGTTGTCGTTGGTTCCGTTGTCGTTGACGTTGGTTCCGTTGTCTTTGAACCGAAGAGACGTAATTTGGACGAAAAAGACGAAATCTCCGGACCCCACTGCCCTAAGCCGTTTTGTCTTCTGATTACATACATATTTTTTACCTCCTGAGCATCCACAGCAGAAACAATCCGCCGCCAATCAGTAACATAACTGGTGTGGTAGACATTCCACCAGCAACCACGCCAGCCTGCGTAACCGGTGTCGTTGTCGTTGGCGTTTGATAGCCCGGTGTCGTTGTCGCAGCCGAAGAAGTGACTATCCTTTGATTAGTTGCATCCCAAGTGTATCCGATCGGTAATACCCGATTGATGGCTGCGGTCGGTATGCTGGCAATATCGGACGGCCAGGGCATACCAGCCGGTATAGAAGTAAGACGCAAGGAAACATCGGTGGTATTGCCCTTTTTGAATCCATCATAAGTCTCATCGTGAGGAATGAAAGGACAGATGTTGAATCTTCTGACGTAATAATCCTGGGCTCTCATGCCACTCGGAAGCTCCTGGGCTCCATCTTTATCCCAATAACCGTCATACCAGAGATAGCGAAACCATTTGGAGTTGTTGTGGCGTTGCTCAAACTCTTCTTTTTTGAGACCCCAGACAAGTTTTCCTCCGAAGAGACTACCGAAAAATCTCAAAGTATTTTTTACGATAGCAGAAGCTATCGGTATGACGGCCGGATTACCCCCCAATGGTGTACCCAATTGTCTATTAGTTACATACATTTTTTTATCTCCTCGCCAGAGCGATGACAAGTCCGGCCACTCCTATCCACAAGAGCGGATTTTTCAACCAATCAGAAGTCGTTGTTGGCGTGGCAAATTCCACTTTCGGTTCTTCCAGTTCAGCCTGACCGGTCATAATATCATAGCCGGTTTGCAGCCAATCGAGTAGATCGGGAGAAGAAGTCTCACTCTGATTCACCGTGTACATATCAGCGCTTTCTTCGTTTATCCTTTTGGCCGGTCCCCAAGACGAGCACCAAGCCAATCAGCGCCAGGCCAATGAAGGTGGGTGAAGTTAAAAGGGTCTGCACGCCGGCAGTAGTCGCCTGAGTGGGAATAGAAGGTTGGAATTGAATGGTGGGCGTAATTTGATAAGGCTGACCGGCGGGGACCCCGGCAGAAGAGCCTAGAATTTCCTCACCCCAGGTTACCACCGAATTGACGCCTTTTTTGACCTCTCCCCAGACGGATTCAAGAGAATCCCAAAGACCGCGTAAGCCCGAAAGTTGACCGGAAGGCTTCAAGCTACAGGAGCGCTGTTCGTTTATGGTTTTAAGAAAATCCTCGATGGCTTTTCGCATCGGAATCTCGGCAATCGTACCATGCGAAGGACTGGTCCCCTTGTCCATCACATTGAGATAACCCCAAAGATCACTGCGATCGATCAAACCGTTCTGCCATTGAGAATTCAAAGTGTTAATAGTAGCCGTATAGGCGGCTCTTTTAACGTCTGCCACTTTGACAGGTAGAACGGGCGGATTGGCAGAAAGGGAATTTATCATAGCGATTTCTCCTTGCATGGGATAAACTTTTTGAGCCGGCATAGTTGGCGGTTGCATGAAAGCACGCTTAGTTGTCGTGTCGTACGGCAACCATTGACCGTCAACAAAAGCCTCAACGTAGATATGTTGAAAATCCTCCGTATCCGGACCTAGGACTTTGAATCTGACGTCAACACCTACAGATTTAAGCAGGGCCGCCATAAGACCGGCATGGTCATCACAGTCGCCGGCACGAAGACGCAGCGTGATCTCCGGAGACTGAACGGTCTCGAGTCCGGAGGGATCTGGAACAAAGCGGATATTTTTTCTCACCCAAAGATAAAGTGCCCGCGCCGTGGCACGGGCACTACGTGGAGTATGACGATCAGCCCTCAGTATCGAGAGGGCTTGAAGACGAACAAAAGGACTTTTAAGGGACTCACCAACAAACAAAGTTATCCGATCGACAGTCCGATCGGTACCTGCTTCCCCGGAAGGAATAGTTTCCAGCCCGAACCTCATGCCGGGAAGAAGCACAAATTCTGTGCTTTGTCAAGAGAAAAATGTCAACAATATGCAGAAATTAGGTAAGTTGTTGCAATACGACAAGTTGACTGCCCAAAAAGTGTCATAATGGCAGTCCGACAGGTATAACATCCCCAGGGAGAAAATTCAAGTTGTCAGCCAGAGCACCAAAATTTATGTCCTTTTCTCCGCGCTGAATGGCTCGCAGATCATAATAACCATCGCCCGGAACCGACTGTAATTGTTCAATCAAACGAAGCTTAGATCCACAGACGGGACAAATTAGCGATGACCGTTCTCGCTTTTGGAGCTTGAAACGATTGTAGAAAATTCCACCCGATCGAAGACGCCGCGATTTCTTTATCATGTCGGCATACTCGGCGATTCTCTGATAGGAATCAGTCGCCGGCGGTTTAGCAATATATTTGAGAACGTAGTTCACAGCTTCCCCAGGAGATTTACGCCGAACGTCAACACCAAAAGAGTCACCGGTAATGTTAGCCCAGGCTTCTTTGAGCACAGACTGAGATCGAATCGGTCCGTACACCAAAGCATGGACATGGAGATTGTTGTTTTCTTTGCCGACCTCGATGGTTGCCAGCCAACCGGCTCCTATATATCTCTTTCGATTCTCACGCCATTTGCCAGAGCGGGTTTTTTGGTTGGCATATTTACCGTAGAAGCGATGCAGCAGCTCTGATGATTCCCGATACAGACGAACAATGCCCTCTCGGTCAGGCAATTGGTCGCCGTAACGCTTGGACGTAACGGTAAGTGTCAACAGAGCTAGAGTATATCCCCGGTGCCGGTTGGCCGCAGTCGATTTCGCTACCGATACAATCGATCGCCGCAACTCCTTAACGTAAATACGAGCGCACCGCTCACAGATACGAGAGTGACAGAACAGGCGCACAAAATAGCGCGTGTAATCACGATCGCACTGTAGAGTAAGACTGCTTTGATTACAAGCGGCATACCTGATAGACTCAAGACGCAAAGAAGCGGCCCGCTTGTAATCTTCACGATCATATCGGCGCGAAAGATCAACCATGCGAGAGGCAACGACCTGGCGTTCACCCAGCGACAGATCGGACTCAACATCGAAAAGTTCGACTTTGCGATGATGGGCCGGTCTTCGCTTCCTTACGGCAAACGGCTCACCAAAAAGATCAACATCCATGTCAATAGTTTCCTACCGGCGGCGAAGGAGTTCAACCAGCACGCCGCCGGCATGTGAAAGGACTTAAGAGCAATAGAGGAAATCAGACGCGGTGAAACAGACGAAAGCCGCGTCCTACTACTCCGCTGTCCCATAATTTTCCGGCTGCCCGGAAATGGAGGGTGACACGCACTCACAACACCCAACAACCGGACAGCCATCATGGCAAAGAGAATTCCCAAGGTGCTACGGACTCAGGAGTGCTAACCGATTTTTCTTTCATGCCGGTCCGGCTGTCGAATGTGAATCAATCCAAGCCCGGACATCAGAGACGGGTAGTTCAAAATCTGATAGAGGTAAACGGGAAATAATTTCCCATTTGAAATCTTGAAAGTGTCCTAAGGCAAAAGCCTCGTCCGTAAAAGAAAGCAAAAGAGCGAGAGCAAACTGAGCTGGTCCGAACCCTCCATATCCCCAATTGAAACCATCCGGAGAGTGATTACTTAAACGTTGCGAAGGCCCCGGCAGAAGTTCTTTGCCGTCAATCCATACCTTTCGGCTACTAAACTCTCCCCGGATAACGCTTTTTTCATTTATCTTTTTCATACTATAGGTCTCCTTGTGCACAATAATTGTGCATTTCAAAACTTATTTCTAAGCTTATAAACTAAGGCGGGGGGAAGCCCCCCACACCCCCCGATCTCAATATGCTTTAACAAGATGGTCAACATACTTGAACCTTTCTTAGAATTAAAGTTATGATTTTCGTGTTTTCTTCGGAGACTTCAAAGCGAGCGACAAGATCACCCATGGCGGTACCCAGGAAAACAGTCGTTTGAGGCGGTTCATTGACAGCAGTCACCTTCGGTTTGTCCGGATAGACAATGATCGATTCAATCTTCACGATTATGCCCCTTCCGTTTGATTAGAATCAATATGAGAGAGACTACGGACATCAAGGAAATCGCGATAGTACCGATCAGATGGAAGTATTGATGGAAATCACTCCATGTTTCATATTCGCGAAGGTAGCAAACAGCCAAACAGAAGGCGCAAACAGCATAAACGCCCGCCAATAAAAGATTATTCTTCATCATCAGGCGGCGGTTGAACATCTGCCGGCTTTTCCGGTAAATCGGGCACTTTCTTTTTCGGCCAGTCTTCCATTTCTTGAGCGAATCCTAAGGCAGCTCTGACTAATCTCTTGTCGCCGCCGAGCTGATCGACTTTCTGCGCCCAGGATCGAACGGCAGAAGGTGCCGCAACATCTTGTCCCCGAAGCAAGAAGACAGGCTCATCCTCAGGGATAAGTCCTTTCGGGTCTTGGATATGCATGTAATCTTGTCGTGAGTGCTTCATAGCAGACTCCTTTTCCATAAAGGTTTTTGTTAAAATACCTGTACCCCATTAGGTACACTTCCTTGAGATCGTGTCTTCTGAGCCAGATATGGCGCTTTCTGAGTCAAATTTGAGCCGGCGTTGTCGTTTCTCAATTTCCTGGCGGCGTCGGCGTTTCCTGCCGGCAGCTCGAACCGGGGCATCATAACGATTGTGGCAACGCTGGCAGGCGGCTTTGAGGTTAGCCGGATCGCAGTTTTCGGGATTGTGGTCAAGATGCATAATCGTCAGGACAATCTTGAAAACGGGTGGGTCAGGGTCATCCCAACACTCATAAAACTTACCGTCAGATAGTCGTTGACCAAATACACCGTTAGGCACACCACAGATTTCACAACAGTTGCCGGCTCGATCGAGAATCTCTTGTCGAATCTCAGGCCAGTTTGCCGGGTAGCGATCTTTGTTTTCCGGGAGAATCGGCATACTGTCACTTCTTTTTTGGAATAAGAGCTTCCAGGGCGTCAGCAATGCGCATCATTGGGCTGGACCCATTTTTGGGCAACTCCATGTGACAAGAGATATTTGATAAGTGAAAAGCGATGTTGTCCAACTGCGGAGCAATAGCTACGAGTTTACGTAAAGAACATGAGCCTTCAAACCACATTTGACACTTGTCACCCACACATGGCAGGTTGATCGAGGAAATAGAGATTTGTTGACCCGACGGGATTATGCCTCCCGGACCAGAAATAGGCGCCAGTTGTCCGGACATGAAAGGGCAAATACCGTAGGGGAATTTGGTCAGGTCTAAATCATTGTTCATAATGACAGCGCCTCCCTATCAGCGCTAACAAACATGGTGAAGACATCATCAAAATAGGCCTGAAAATCCTCACGTTGTTTGGATTCCGAAGAAAAGTCTTCCTCGAGCTGCACCTCAGCCAGATCAAAAAGCACCTGCTTAAATGGTTGCAATTCAGCCCGTTGTTCTTTGGTCATGTTCAGAGAACCGTCCAGAATGGCAACAACGCGCTCGGCCAATTTCGGTGGTTGTAAACGGAAACAGGTCACAATGGTTTGAACGGCCAGCCCGGCCAGCTCTCTCGTTTGTGGAACTGCTGACATTTGATCTATCTCCTCTTTTGTTGTTGGTTGACCTTCGGCTACCGAAGAAGGTTCAGCGATATGGCCGATTTTAGGCCGAGAACCGACCGGTAATGAGCCAACCGGCAAGGTCTTTTTCGATGATAAGATTAATTGACCGACAGTCTTGAGGCTCGTATTGAGAATATCAGTCATGCTTGCACCACTGGACTGATCGGGAATTAAGTCCTTGACAGAGGATATGAGCGAAGCCATCGTCTGCACCTGAGCAACCGGATCGGGAGTCTTTTGCTCAATAATGACGTTCAACAGCGTCTGCAAAAGATTATGGTCAATGGCGGGAGTCGGCGCAGAGGGTTCCAGAATCTTTTTCATGGACAAAAGCCTTTCCATGCGCTTCATCCATTGATCGTCAGTGCCGCCGATGTCTACTCCGTCAACATGCTCCGAAGGCAAAGGTTCAACAACAGACGTCTCAGGGAGAGGTTGATCGAGAATAGGTTTTCCCTGAATATGCTCATATCTCTGTTTTGTAATGCGACCGGCCACCCGCTTTTGAACGCGGTACGTTCCTCCGCCATAACGGTGTTTGATGTAGGCTCGATAGGAAGTCAGCCCCGAAGGTAAATCCTCACAATACCCGGCAGTACGAATTTCAGCACCGGTTTCGGCGTCCTGGATAACTATGTCAGGGGATATTCTCTGCAGCTGGACAATGACATTGCCGTCTTGCTCATCGGCAAAAAACTCCGCCCAATCATCCTGTTGCGGTTCCTCTTCGGGAACAAAGATCGAATCTACCGGAAGATCATCCGCGGGTATCGCAGGATTGATTTCAGTTTGCTCAGAACCCAAAGCAGGGTTTTGATTATTCGACTTGTTCGCCTTGGCTTTTCCAATAGAGGTCTGTCTCTTTTTTCTGCCTGGCATGGATCCTCTTTCGTTTTTGTGTTCACCGGCCGCCGCGACTCAACAGGTAAAGTCCGAACATCAGGGAGGCAGCGACCAGAAACTCCGTTAAGCTCTTTTTTTTTATGACATCAATCACCGAAGCGGCGATCGTATACTCGTCTTGACGGACACTAGAGTTGGTAGACTCATCAAAAGAATGGGTTATAAAATCACCCCAGAGAGCCGGATCATCAGGCGTGCGATCGGCCCGAGTATCAAAATGAAAACTGACTACGTCTCGATCGTTCAGATAAATCCCAAGACCGCTAAAAAGATGCGACTGTCGAGCCAGATTCCAAATTTCGAGTGGATCTCGATTAGGCCAGGTAGTGTCAATGGCTCGACCAAGTCCATGTTGACGGGGATCACCGGGACGATAATCAGAAAGATTTAAAGGCATAGAACCAACCAGCTCGATAAAACGATCAAGAGCACTGACAATGGAAAAATCCATTTCGTACGGGTACTGGAAAAAAGAAGGTTCCAGGAAAAGCAGGCTAGCCCACTGTTTGCTGAGAATCATCTTCTTCATGTCCTTTATCGATAAGTGCTTTGAAATCCTCTGACAGATGCTTACAGAAGGGGTCTCTCAGAGACAAATAAGCAAAGAGACCCCCGGGACCGTAAGAACCCGGTTCAAACCAGCGCGGGTAAGCCACCGCCCACCAGGCAATTGCTGTTTGTTCCTCTGAGATAAAGACCTGAGTAACGGCAGAATCCCTTATAGCGACATCACGAATGGCAATCCAAAGAATGCCATCATATTCTTCGTAATCTCCAAGTGAAACACTGCCTGTCAGATAGATAATGGTTGCCCCCGGAGGACCTTCAGGACCGATCGGTCCTTGTGGACCTTCGGGTCCCGTTGGGCCTTGCGGGCCAGTCGTACCATCGGAGCCAGCCTGGCCCTGTGGTCCAGCCGGGCCTTGTTCACCTGTACAGGAAAGAAAAAACGACAGAAGCAAAATCGAGAAAAAGACTTTTTTCATGTCGGTTCCCCTCGTTAAACATCAAGGGATTCACTTTTTTTGAGAGATCGAATTTCGATCGTCTCATACTTCACGACCTACAAGAAATCACTCCTTTTTAGTTTGTCAAGTGTTTTTTTCTGGCCGCCCGCCATTATTTTCAGGCGAGCGACCAGTGCCAGGACAAACAACGGCTATTGCCGGTATCCCACAACACCAATAAGGTGATAACCGTAAATGCGGGCGGCCTCTACCAGGTGGTCAAAAAATTCTTCTTCTTTGTCGGGCGGTAACTTGACAATGAGATCAAGAGCGCCCTCATCAGACCCGGTTCCGGCGTCCACAGTGGCCAGCCAGGCGTCAAATTTTTCTTTGGTGTCGAGACCCTGGTACTCAATAGCTTTCTGAACAGCCGGCAACATCTGGCCGACGGCAAAAGGTAAAGCGTCCGCGAGACCGGGTTTATCACTCTTCGTGACATACCCGTAAATCTTGAGGCCGATAGATACGACCGCTTTCAACCATCCGAACATAACAGCTCCTTTCTAACCGTATTTCGATTAACACTGACAGGCAGCCGTCGGCTTGTACTCGGGACCGCCCGCCGGCAGTACATAATCAGCATAGATACACATGTTTCGGTCACTCCAAGCACAACCCCCGAGGGGATTCGGAAAAACACCATTAACTCCCGCAACAGCATACGGACCTGAAGGTTTGACCGTAAAATAAAGAGGTATTGAATTGGCCATGGTCTCCCCATTCACATCGAGAATACTCAAAGCATAGAACCCACCAGGCAAAGGAATGTTGACGGGCAACGACCACCACTGCGCCGGTGCGCCGGCAGCAATTGAAAGCGTCGGAGTCGTAGCAAATAAAGGCCAAGTATTACACGGACCGACATTGGCGTCATAAATTCCGAACTGTACAACGGATAGTTCTGGCTCATACGAACCTCTGGCGTAAATAAAAATTTCTGTCACAATACAGGCAGGCACCGGCAAACCCCAAGACGCCATAAAAGGTATATCAAAATGGCCCCACAGATGATTCAGAACCACTTGATAGTCCCCCCCTACCACGTTGTTGCCAAAAAACGGCATAGTTACTTATCCCTTTTCCCGACCAGGTATTTACCCGCGTAGCCGACGGCGACACCAATGACCCCAATTACAGCCGACAAAGCAGTGCCGTCAAGACCGCGACCAATGGCGTAAATCTCAACGGCAGCGATCGCAAGTACGCAAATAGCGAGAAGGAAAAAAGCGCTTTTTCGATCAGTCATGTTTTACTTACCCCTCGTTCCAATCCATATAACGTATCCTGACGTTAAAAATCTGATCGGTGTTGTCAATGTTGAGAACCTTAACCTGAACAGATTCACCGGGTTTGGCTTGAAAGGAACAAGCAAGCGGAGACGAAAAGATATTGGCGGCCGTAGTCAGATCCTGGGGAACCACCCCCATACTCCAAATATGCATGTAGGTTGAATCAGCTGTCTGTACAAAAGAAGGACTGAACAGCATACGACTTACACCCCCGAGAACTATCTGCAAACAAGGAAGTCGATTGGCAGCGTCAGCCGAAGTCGTCAAGTTAATCTGAACGGAAACCACCTGAATAACTTTATTGGCCGGTACCGGCCAAATCAGGTTTGCGCCAGCAACAGGATTAGCCGGCGCAGTAACAATCAAGTCATGCCTGTCAGCCATGAAACCTGTTGCCTGTAACACCATATCTTAACCTCCTAAGTTTTCCCGGACAGCACGCGGCCGCTGGACCATAATTACCACGCCTTTACATACAACCGCAGGTAAGCGTGATCGACAGCGGCCAGATCGACCAACTGTATGCGGATAAAAGGTTTGGTCAGAACCACATAGCCGCTGTTACTCATGGGCGCACCCAACAGATAAGGGGTAGTGTATGTACCACCGACCAAAACCTGCGAGTACAAAACATCCATTGTCGGGCCCAAAAAACTATCATATAAATCGCCCAAGACGTTAAGTTGGGCATCCAGTTCAGTTATTATGCCCCAGGTCAAGAAATTTAAACCATCCGTATAAGCAGTCCGAACATTACTAGGAGTCCACCCCAAATGAACAGTTCTGGTTTCACCGTTAGTCAAAGGATGGACATCTATCCACATGGTTATGTTTGAGTTTAAAAAATTAATCATCTTGATGCCTGCAAACGAATGAAGCCTAAAATAGTAATATCAACCGCCGGATTTGGATTTTCAGCCCGAAACTGTACCTGCCAGCCGGGCAAAAAGAGATTATTTATGAAATTGATTTTAACTCCATACAAAATCACCGGCAAAAAGTCGAACCAAACGATCTCATCGTAAGAAATCCTGATGCGAACAGTTAACTCGCCAGATACCCCCAGACCCCAGGATAACAGATTGTACGTACTACACATCAAAGCACCATTAGCGTTCCCACCGAGATTTAGCCAGCTTCCAGCTATAACGTCTCCACTTACCTTCTCAAGAACGTAAGCCGGATAAATAGCTCTTTGCGGAAAAGCCGAAATCGGTTGAAAATTAGATGGATCAAACGCCATAATTAATCCCCCTGTCCAACGTAAGGAGTAGCGGGTTTATACAACCTGCCCCGCAAACGGCCGGCAATATGAACATTGACGTCAAAACCGGCCGCCACAATCAATTCGATGGCTATTGTCTGGCCAGCCTGGACCCAGACCGGCTCAATTTCGACAGGATTACCCAGATCACCAAAAGCAAACGGGAAATAAGGATAGACGGCCCAGTTGGAACCGACATAAGGAACCTCACCACCGTTGACAGTCAATCGCCAACCGACTCCGAGACCCATAGCCACACCCGGTTCCGAGCAATAAACGGCAAGCTCGGTGATCTTACAGACTAAATTGTTCGGAGTAGTGAAAGTCACCAGGTTCTGCGTTGCGGTAGGATTTATCACAATATCGAAGCGGTCAACAACCTCATCAATCCCTCGATGCACCAGAGCCAGACCCAGGGCATTAGCTTCCGCCGAAAGTCGCCGTTGAGCCTCATCAAGATCACTGACGGTCGATGGCGCCGGCGCTTGAGTCAGATCAGACTCCGGCGGCATTGAAATAACCGGATGATGCCGACGACCAGGCACAACACCCGGTCGTTTTCCCCAAATTACATTAGCCACTGATTTGACCTTCAAATTCCGCCATAGTCCGAAATACCTTGCTGCCGTGTAAGACGAGCTGCACCTCGGTAGCCGTAGCGACATTGTTGGTGAACGTCACAACCAATCCGGAATTCCGGGCAAAGACGCGTGGCGGATCGAACGGATAGGGCAACTGCCCCGACCCCTGAAACGCCTGAACGGCCGTGGCAATGTTAAACAGATCACGTGCCACGCCGGAATCGTTAATCTGCACGCTACCGCCCCAGTTGGTAACAAGAACATTCGCCTGCTTGACGGCGATCGTCATGTACCGAGCCATGAAATTGGCATCAGCCCCAATTGAGAGCGTGGCATTACCAACCGCTCCAGCGGCCGCCGCCAGAGTTATCCAGCCGGTCGAGTAACAAAAGTATTGCAGGTAAGTCTTTTCGTTAGGCATATAGCACCCCTTTTTGTGCCCGGGCCGGTTGCTGATTGGCCCGGGCTTTTTACCAAATCCGTTCCCCACATAGGGAATGGTGTATTATCGTACCGGCCTGGTCTGTTCACCCCAGAAGGTGAAGGTCACATCCGTCACGGCGGCAATCGTACCGCCAATAAACAGGTCGACTTGAATGCTTTCCTGGTCTTCCAGAATGATCGGACTGTTCAGGCGGTACATGTTAGCAACCGAACTCAGACCATGACCCATCTTATATTCAGTCGCGGCGGCCGCAATGTTCGAGAAATACTGCGTTTCCTGCGCCCCGGCAGGTACATGAGTACACGGCAGGTGATTGAAAGAAACGTTACCGATCAAGAAATTCAGGTGCCCGGTATCGTAGATCAACAGGTAATCAGCCAGAGTCACCCGTGCGCCACCGGTCGCAGTGTCACGGACAGCGAGGGTAAATCCCTCGATAATCATGTTGATACCTTTCTCGAGCCGACCGGCCTGAATCAGATTAGTATGGGCATAAGTCTTGTTAACGGCGCCGGCCAGGACTCCGTTAAGAGGCACCGAAAAGAAATTGACCGTTTGACCGACAGCAGCAGCCAGTTGAACAGTGTCATAAATCGGCTGAGTCAACTGGTTTTCAACTTTTGCATATCGCATTTTTTAGCTCCCTTTTTAATTCTTTCTTGCTTCGATTATCTAAATTTGAAGGACCTCATCTACGCTTGAAGGACCTCATCAACCATCCTCTGACCTGGCTGATAGCCGGACAGACGAGCGTTGGGCACACGATAACCGGACAGGCCCATTCCCCGAAGATCGCCTTCGGTGACATAGCTATTATAGCCTATTCCGGAAAGACCGACCGCCGGCAACAGGTATTGATCGGCCAGCTCATAGAGCATGTAGCCGATTCCTCCGGCCACGATTCCGGCCGTGACGCGATTATAGCGAGCTCCCAGCAAACTTCTCATGCCAAAAGCAACCATAAGCACACCACCCAGACGTACCGCCATGCCGGGTAGACCGGATTGAGGAACGCCGGGCCAGACTTTGGCGATCAAACCAGGCGTCAGCCGACTGACGACAATGCCGCCCGCTACGGAAGCCGCGGTGGAGAGATCGAGCATCGAAGTCAGACCGCCCAGGAAAGGATTGC
>Ga0307432_1001476_pt1 | contig 14187 bp, 14 predicted proteins | sample SalMarWE160150MG_FD_202158 | JGI IMG/M metagenome (GOLD analysis project Ga0307432, IMG submission 202158) | Salt marsh sediment microbial communities from the Plum Island Ecosystem LTER, Massachusetts, United States - WE1603-150 | ecosystem: Environmental > Aquatic > Marine > Intertidal zone >...
TTTCAATTAATTTTACCCAGGCTATTTTCCATTTTTCGGGACCATTCCCTATTCCCAGCTCTTCTTCTGCCCAGAGCATGGCTGCCAGTATGGCCTCTTTTATTTTGTCTGCCCTCTCCTGGCCTAATTTACTGATCATAAATTTAGAGAACAGACCGACCAGAAAAACAAGAGCGAAATCCAATAAATATTTAGTGACAAATGCTTCTATCATTTTTTATTCCCCCTAATACTCCAGGGAAGGTCCGCGGAGCCTTCCAAGGAGACTTTTATATTAATATTATTCTAGGCAACATCCAACACATCAGTGGAACTATAATCAAGTATTCTAGCATTTACTTTGGCAACTAAGTCATTACCATTATTATGGAAGATGTTTTTAGTGATAATAGTATCCATAACTCCATCAATAGCAGCTTCCTGGGCGGCTAAATCTGCATAATCTCCCTCAACCAAATTTTTAGGATTATTCAAAGTAATATTTATAGTCTTTCCAATACTATCTCTGAATTGCATATACAGTCTTTTATAACTGGTTACTTCACCTAATTCTGTAGCCATTCTTTTCACCTCCTTTTTGGTTTATGGTTTACAATTACTAACAATTATTCAGTAAGTTGAGATTCTTTTTCCAGTCTGATTTCATCTACAGTGTACTTCTGCAAGCCTACTAAAGCGGTAGCTGTATCATAGACATCTTGGTCTAAGGCAGCTGATTTAATCTTAGTAAAGGTCTTGCTGTTGATAATTGGTGCTCCGGTTTCCGGATTGGTGCCTACTACCAGTCTAAACTGCAAGGATGAATCACGAGGAACTGTTATTACTGTTGCCATTTTTTTCACCTCCTTTTTTAGAATCCCCGATCAGGTCGAGGACGGGTTTTAAATCAAGCAAAGCTAAGTGTTATATATGTACATATTATCATATATTAATATAATAGTCAATATTAGTACATTATTGCCCTTTATAATGTATAAAGCTTCCTATTTCTTTGATTTCCTTATAAATGCTCCTTGTTTTATAAAACTATAAAGGGATCCTTCCCGATACAAGAAGGACCCCTTGACTTACCTATATATAAAATTACTATTTGTAAAATTAATAAAATTAGTTATAATAAGCATAAGAATCTATAAAGAATACTACAAGGGAAATTAGTGGTTAATTTCCGAAACTTCACCTAGAATCGTGTATAAACGAAGTAGTTCGATTATTTTTATGCGAAATGCTCTAAAAGAAAGATGAGATGACAAAAATGGCTGAAAGTAGAAAAAAGGAAAAGATAATATCCTCTGAAAGTATAATCCAAAAAGCAATAAGCATAGCAAGAAAAGATAGCGATTACGGTCTTCGGTTATTTGAATCGAGCGATGTCTGTCAAGCGCTATCAAAAGCTGGAGAGATAGAAAGGGCATTAGATGTGGTAAAAGAGATTGGTAAGTTTCGTTTTGCTCTCAACCCAGAAGTTGTTGATGGAAAGTGCGCATTCGCCTTGTCAAATATTTCTAAAGCGCTAGCAGAAACAGGACAAATGGAGAGAGCAAAAAGAATGGTCGAAGAAGCGCTGAGCATAACAAAAAAAATTGATAATGACGGAGTTCGTTCAGAAGCATTATTAGGTGTATCCGGAGCGTTAGCAAAGGTTGGAGAAATAGATAAAGCATTAGATATATCAAGAGAGATTAGTCATGAATGGCGCCCATCTGCGTTATCAGACATTTCGCAGACGTTAACAAAGGTAAGACAGATACAAAAGGCAAAAGAAGCCACGAAAGAGGCCTTGGACATAGCAAGAATTATTAGTAGTGATACATACCGTGTACGTGCTTTGTCAGATATCTCAGTGGCGTTAGCAAAAGCTGGAGAGTTAGAGAAAGCCAAAAAAGTTATTGAAGAGGCGTTAGACATAACAGAAGGAATTCACGATAAAACTAAATATGATACAAGTCATTGGTTTGCATTATTGGATGTTGTACAGGCATTAGCAGCAACAGGAGAGACGATGAGGGCATTAGATATAGCAAAAGGGATTAGCTTTGACAGAGCTCGCGTACATGCATTCTCAAGTATTTCAGAAGCATTAGTAAAAGATGGGAAGACAGAAAAGGCAAAAGAAATTATTGAAGAAGCATTGAACATAACAAAAGGAATGAGTGTCGATTGGATTCGTTCGATAGCATTATCAAAAATTTATGAGGCTCTACGTTTGATAGAACAAGCCCAATGCTTAACAAGTATAGATATGGAAGAAGAGTCAAAAAAGGAAGAGCCAAAGAAAAGGGGCTTTTTCAAAAAACTATTCGGCTAAGAGGGTGAAGAATTGTGCCAAGAAGGAAATGTGATGCTTGTGGAAAGGAGAAAGACATAAAGGGAGGAAAGACATGTGAGAATGGCCACTTCATATGTGCAGGCTGCGTTTATGGTGGAATTTTTGGACCAACACGCACATCCTGCCCATTATGTGGGAAGCCTTTGCGGTAGAAGCTTGAGAAAATGTAGAGTTTTCTCTTGCCCATACTTCACCTAAAACACAGTGTTTGTGGCTCACTTCGTTCGCCCAAATGCTTCGCACTTCGCAAAGCCCGATACCGTTAGACGCCATCAGTAGTGCTGATTATAAGATCAGAAAAAATAGGTGATAAACTATGGAAATCACAGATTGGATCTTAATACTCACTGCATTATTTCTTGGAGCATGTGCACTTTTCGTTCCCTATCTTGTTGAGATAGTAAAACGAAAGGCATTTGCACCAAACCTTAAAATATTGTTTGAACTTGCTCCGCCATTTTGCCATCAAACTAGCTGGCGTTCCCCACCGGGTTCTCCAACTCAAATTGAGGAGCCAGTTTATTATTTCCGTTTTCAAGTAGTAAATGAGGGGAAAACGCAAGCAAGGCTATGTGAAGTAGTTTTGGAAAATTTATGGATTTACGATTCTGCTAACAACCCGCAACCATATCCAAACTTTTCTCCAGTAAATATGGTTTGGATTGGGGCATCGAATGAATTTATTAACATAAATCCTAACCGGCGAGTTTTTTGTGACATAGGACATATTTCATCAGCAAATTATCAGAGAAAAATAGAACAAAACAGATGTGTCGATTTATCTGGCTATAGAGGAAACGACTTGCGTTTTGTGTTAGATCTTCGTCAGATTTTCTACTCTCAACCAAACTGCTTAGGACCAGGAAGATATATTTTGCAAGTTGGCTTATATTCTGAAAACGCAGGTTATCAAAAAGAATTCTTTGATATTTCATGGTCTGGTAAATGGCAAGATGGCGATGATCAAATGTTTAGAGAAATAGTTATTGCACGTACAAGAAGTCCCGTTTAATTGATACTGACGTCGCCTAACAGCGTGTATATCTTGGTTCGGGCTATGCCCTCACCCGCCTTAGGCGACTTCAGATACGCTCAAAACGTTAAATAAAATGATGGTTTTCACCATTTTGATATAATCCCCCACCTAGAATATAATAATTATTAAAATCGATTGTAAGTGACCTCTTTTCCTCTCTCCCCCGGTATTTTATTAAAATGAGTTAACCTGCTTTTATTGGCTTCCTGGTAAATAACTTCTGGTCATCTCATCCCCACGACCGCCCGCCAGGAGCTTTTTTAGCTACGGAGTGTAATTGAAAGCCTCCACATACATAACAAGACTCTATCGGACATTCTACAAGAAATAATTTCGCGCTTATCTTATCCGATAAAGCTTTGTTATGTATAGCAAAAAAAGCATTATATTTTTAACCAGCAAAAAGCTTTTTTAGCCTGGTTAAAAAATATAAAGGCGGGCTAAATTAAATACTTTCCATCGTAGGGCTAAATCTCTATTCCTAATACTCGAATGCCTTCCCCCCTTCCCTCCCTGTTCCTGTTCACTACACTTCTACGTTTAAATATTTTTTTATCTTCTGCTTCAGCGTCTTATAATCTTTTGATAAAAAAATACTAAAACTATCCTAAGAGTTTATATGTGCGACACCAGGGGCGTTTATAGAAGACTCAGCACCGCAAAAAATGCAGGCAAGTAATTAAGCACGAGAATTTTTACGGTACCCGCTTCTGCAAACGCCGGAAGAAGAAAATTACAAAGAGGAGAAGAAAGATGATCCTTCCCTGGCGATAGGTGAAAACTACATAAATAAAATATTTATCTTCTTTAATATTTTATTTATGGATGTTTTTACTTATCGCTAACCATAAGGAATCTGAAAATATTAGCCACCGAAAAAGAAGGTAAAAAGTTCCAGCAATTATTCCTTCATTTACTTTTTATCTTGTTTTTTTCGGGGATAAGACTAATCCACCGCACGCTAACCGCTACACATTATATATCAGAATAAAGATATATAAGAGTGGGTGATTTTTCCTTCTTATATATCTTTTAAGCGGGCGTCTTCTCTTTAGCATTACACGATAAAAATAATTCAATTTTTCTTTTCCTTAAATTTTAATTATTTTTTGAGTGTTATGCCTGACTTTTCGCTTTTCTATTTCTTGTATTGCTTTTTGTAAAAGAGAGGTGACTTTCCCCTGTTTATAAAAGCAATACTCTTTCTCTCTCCTGGCAATACTCTCAATAGGTAAATTACTGTTTGCCTGGTGAGTGTATTGCCTTTTCTTTTTTCTCTGTTCCCCTTCTCTTTCCCTCCGCGATAGGTAAAAAAATCTTAAATCAAAAAGAGTTTTTCCTTTTGTTTTGAGATGTTTTTTTCTTATCGCATAAACGTAAAGAATCAAAAAAATATGGTCACCGAAAAGTGAGATTAAAAAATTCCCGCTCTTCTTCTCTCGCTTATTTTTTATCTCTCTTTTACGGGGAGAAGACTAAATCACAAACGATAACAAAATCACGAAAAGGTTCGCAAACAGGGGCGGGGCAAGGGAGAGAGGAAAGAGCGATAAGCTTACATTTATACTGGTAGAGTGAAGGTGAATCGACCGTAGTTTTTCCTTCCCCCTTAATGCTTCCCCCCTAATGAATCATAGCCTAACCTTAAATTAGCGTGTTTTTCCGTATCTGATGAGCCAACAGGGGGAGTTCACGACCCCGAGGTGAGGCAGTACGGGAAAAAAACACGATACGAAAAAGAAGGGGGTTAAGAGGGGGGTCTTAGGGGGGATTTAAGGGGGAAGGAAAACTACCCGCCCCGTCGGTGTTAGAGTTGTAAGATTAAGAATAGTCGGAGTGGATTAAATTATTTCTTTGATTTTTTCTCTCTCCTCTTCTTCTCTTCTCCTTTCGATAGGTGAAAACTACATAAATAAAATGTTTCTTTCTTTTAATATTTTATTTATGGATGTTTTTACTTATCGCTAACCGTAAAGAATCCGATAAATAGAGCCACCAAAAAGGGAGATAAAAAAATCCCGCTCTTATTTTTTCATTTATTTTTTATCTCTCTTTTACGGGGTGAGGACTAAATCACGATAAATTAAATTAGATCTAAACTAAACGTGAAATATTAGAAAATATTATCGTGGTAATAATTAACAAATGAGAGAGATAGAGAGAGAAAGAGTGGACTCAAACAAAAATTTGACATAAAAATATTTTTTAGCTATAATTAGGCATCATCACAGCAAGATGTTGTATTTTGCTGGCCCCGAGTTGCCTGTGCGCTCGGGTTTTTTATTTTATATATATTGATGAAAGAAGATTGTAATGGAAAAAGTAATATTTTTTATAGATGGATTTAATCTTTATCATTCAATTGCAAATGAAAGGCGTTTTAATAAATACAAGTGGATTGACTTATCAAAACTTGCTAATAATTTCATTACAAAAAAAGAACATATTGAAGAAATATACTATTTCACCGCTTTAACTCCTTGGTCCCCAGATAAAACGAATAGACAAAAAATCTTTATTAAAGCTCAAGAACTCAAGGGAATTAAAATTATCTATGGAGAATTTCGAAGAAAGGCAGAATATGTCGATTATGTAAAAAAACTTATACAACATTCGAAGAAAAAAGAACTGATGTTAATATTGCAATTTATTTATTCAAATTAGCAATTCAAGATAAATTCGACAAAGCATATATCATCTCAGGAGATAGTGATTTAATCCCTTCTATAGAAGAAGTAAAAATATTGTTTCCCCATAAACAAATAGGGGTTATTATTCCAATTGGAAGGCACGCAGAACTTTTAAAACAAAAATGCGATTTTCATATGAAAATAAAAGAAAAACACTTAAAAAGCAGTATACTACCAGATATAATCCCTCTTAAGGATAATAAAAAATTAGTTTGCCCTGAATCATGGCATTAACACATTTCCTATTTATAGCAATTCTGCAAATTTGAAAAGATCCTGAGTTCCTTAAGATAAGCCACAACATAATTTTTAAAATTATGGAAAATCTCTTAGAATTCTATCTAACTTCTCTTCGAAAATTTCTTCTTGCATCTCCCATCGGGTTTCTTGGGAATAAAGGAATTTTTATCGATGTGACGCAGATTAGGATTACGATACGAAGCGATCGTTAAACTGGAGTTCCTTACAACCTGTCTATATTTTCCCATTTCTGCAACTATTATCGTAAAAGGAACTGGTCGAGTTGTCTCTTTATATTTTTTTTCTACAATCTTTGTTACAGTATTAAAAAGAGTTTTTGATGGATGTTCATATCCCCATTCTTTAAGCGCAAATATACAGCGAATCCCAATCCAAATAACACCATATTTCTCACGATTAAGCACAGCATGAATATTGTACTCAGTGGATTTGTGACCGGGGTAAAGAGAATTATAAACTTCTGTTATTTTAGTGCTATGTGCGGGCTTCCCAATCGTTCGTAAGGCCAGATAGACCCTTTGTTCTTTGTAAAGGCGGGTAAGACGAAATCGAATAACATGGCCAGCAATAAATTGTAAATCTCTTTTAATGAGACAGAATCGACCCTCTGATTCCCACTGGTTTATTATAGAAATAGAGTCAATATTATCGAGAAGCAATCTCCTGGGTTTAACTAGTATAGTATCTTCTGGTAAAGTCCCCAATGTCGCCAAATTGATATGTGAAAGTGTTGCATAAGGTACTCTTGAGCATTTAGAAAGGAAACCTATGGTTAACATTTCGGGAGAATCTGTTTTTACCATTAAGCTTCCTTGTTTGCTCATAATATTATAGATTAAAGCTCTGGAATAGGTGGGGGCGTTGACAGGATGTCGAAGCTTACACCAAGCTTTGGCTTCCATCTGCCGGATACGCTCTCTTGCAGTACCGTATTGATCTCCAAGCCATTGCAGTGTCATCTTTTTACCTGTTAGAAGACCTTCTCTTGCTTTTATAATATAGCACTGACTTTCAGTAAGACAAGTAAATTTCTCTTGAATTGATTCCTCAGCAAGATGTTTCAAAGAAAAATTACCATCTATTATCTTCGATGAAATTTCCTTTATAATATGCTTAACGGTAACTTCAGATAAGCTATATGACATAAATGACAAAATATAAGCTAAGGGAAAGATATATTGATCCTCTGTCCAAGAAGTTCCGATGAATCCAAACTGTTTACCAAACTGAATAACTTCTGTTGATGGAGTATCCCATCGTTCGTGAGTACAAAAAAAGCTTATAAGTCTTGCCAGTTGATGTTTGCTAAGTCGAATTTTCTTTGCTTGTGTTAATCTGAGATTCAATTGGCAAAACCATTGGAAAAGCCTTTTTTTTGGTATGAAATACTTTTTCTTGGAGTTTCCTTTATCCATCAATATAAATCTAGAATCATCTAAAAGTGCATGTTTCAGTAATTTACTATCAAAATCTGGCTCTGTAAAATTTGAGAGGTCTTCGAAAGTAAAGCAGTGCTCATATTGGGCAAAAATATTTAGAATGTAAATAATTTGGTTGTCGTCCATTTTTATCTATCCTTAATCCTTGTAATATATTTTATTATTTCTCTCCTCTTTTCTTTTATCGGGCAACTAAAAAGCTACCGGATTATTAACCGGCAGCTTCCCTATTAGAGAATATGAGAAATGTTCCTATTTATCAATAATTTAAGATAATTTTATTGAAATATAATGTCTTCAATATTTTCCCTAATATCTGGCTGATCCGTTAATATTTCAATACTCTTAAAAAGATATAGTTGCAACTTTTTATATAATTCATCTAAATCCATTCCAAGTTCCTTAAGTTTATTTTCTTTTTTGGGAGAAACAAAACCAGTATGTACAACATCGCTTCTAATATCGTATGCTAATTTAAATAATTCATATATATACTTTTTTTCTCCATAATTTTCCCCTAACAATAATGCTGCTCTCACTGATAACCGATATTTTAATTCGGCATTCCCTTCAGTTAAAAATAGTATTTCGAAAATTATCATTATGTCAACAAATCGATCTTCATTTCCAACTTTATAAGACATTCTTAACAATCTTCTCTGTGCTAAATCTAACCATGGATTCTTTTTAATAGATTCATTATATTTCTTCCAAAACATTATATACGGATTAATGTCCTTTTTTTCTAAAATTGATTTATCATTAAGAATATAGTTTTCGTTGGGTAGAGATGAAAAATGAATACCAGAAAACATTGACCAAAAATTTTTAGACTTAGAAAAAAATGAGCCTATTTGAATTATATTTTTTTAATATACGGATAGAGAAGAAATAATTCTATTAATATTACTAATCGTATCAACTCCTATCCTAAAAGCTTCCCTTTTTTTCATTTTTTTTTCAGTCTCTATTATAGTTTTACATGAAAGTAAAGAATAATCTATCCCACGTCCAAAACTCATCAAATACGGGTTAAATAAGTTTAAATCGGCTTCTTCAATTTTTTTTAGATATATTTTATCTTCAATTTTAATAACATCTTCTTCTATTTCTAAATTATATATCGGTGCTTTAACTGTATATAATAAATCGTCAGAATAAATGTAATTTTCAACTAGCATATACTGATTAAGCGATAACTCTTTATTAAATTTAAATGAACAATTGAATTTTTTATACAAAATATTCACTATGGCTCTTAGATAATTATTGTTTAAATGGGAGTTATCTTTATCTTCAAATTTAGTACCAACAGCACTTAGAAAAATAGCATTTTCGGATAATGCGGAATATTCAGTCCATTCTGTAATAATACCAATATTATCTTTTATTAATAAATCAAAATTTATTGTTGGTCTTGATTCAGAAATAATCTCTCCTTTACCACCAATTTTTAGATAATTTTCCTCTTCTTCTGGAATTTTTTCCCTTGACATTTCGTTAAAAAATGTGAATAGTTTTTTGAAAAAAAAATAAAAAGATTTCCAATATTTTATGTTTTTTATTTCTGATACACTGTTGTTGATTTTCATAGATATTTATCCTCCATGAGCTAGCTTAAAAAAAATATTACTTTTATTTTAAAATCTACTCTAAGCCTGCCTTTTTATAGATACCGGACTGCATGTTAACAAAAAAATATTTATTAGCTCTATCACAAACAATCTTTTCTTTTTCTTTATCACTTTTTATAGACAACTTAAATTTCTCTATTCCTTCTTTAAATGCTTCTAAAAAATCATTTATATGAATTGCAACGGCACTTTTCTTAAGTCTCCTATCTATATCATTTTGCAATGATTTAATATTAGCTTTTCCCCATGAATAATATATCTCTTTTGCCTTCCCATCTTTACTTAACATAGAAGAAAAGGAATACGAATGAACTATTGCACATCTTGCAGCATATAGATCAATTGCCCTACATTTAATATTGGGATTTGGTAAAAGATAATCATCTACCCATCTAATGAAATCTTTTCTGGATGCTTGTTCTTTTGAAACTGGTCGATTCAACCATGCTGCTATGTCAATTCCAGAATATAATAATACCAAGCTCGGAAGTTGTAATTTTGCATTTAAACAAAGTTTGATTGACTTTATTATATCAACCAAATTTTTTTCAAATGCACTGAAATCTGAACTATCATTCTTTGTCATTTTTTATCCACTCCTATTAAAATAATAATTCATGAAAACTCCTTAATTATTTCATTAAAGTATTTTTCAATAAGATGGGGTATGGGAACAGGTGTCTCAACAGGCTGACCCCATAGGTTTTCTAAATCTCCCGCAAACTATAATTTTAAAGTATGATTAATCAAAACTACTTAACTATTAAACATCTATGTAATTGAGATATTGACATCTACAAAAACCTCTTTTTCCACCATTGATACTGGTAGTACAATTTCTATTAGGAATAGGCATTAGCGTAAGAGCTTCTTCTATACTAAAGATTTTCCCATTAAGTCTCGAACATTCCTCACACGAATCATCATACATAGCAGCCATTATTTCTACTTTTTCAAATACTCCATTATTTTCTATATCTCTTAAATGCATTTCCATAGACTTCTGCAGTAAATGGAAAAATTCCTTTTTTTCTTTATTTGCAATTAATGCCAATTCATAATACAATCTTGATAATATGCAATAATCATTAGCATTTTTCATAATTAATTCATTCAATATTCCCCAAATAACATCATGGCTAGATGGTTCTGTCCTAAATCTTTTTTTAAGAATTATCCTTGTTTCTTCAAAATATGATTTATCAATGCCAAGATATTCAAATTTCTCTAAAAAATCTTCTACTGTTAACTCATCTAAAGTAAATAATTTGCCATTTCTCACATAGATAATATTACTACAAATAGGACACTTTGATTTTCTTTTTGGTCTTTTCTTTAACAATGAACCACAATAAGGACAAAAAGCGTGTAAATTAAGTGGCTCATTACAATTTTTACAGAATTTATTACCTTTTTCGTTTTCGTTTCCACATAGTGGACATTTTATTATCATACTAAAAATCTTCCTTTATTTTTAATAAAGTTTTTCGGATTCTCAATAGTATTTTTTAATTTTTGTATCTCTTTGCTCCTTCTGGAACCAATCCACTCTTTTATTATTTCTCTCCTCTTTTCTTCCAGGAAAACCTCGAGCAATTTTGAAGTTGTTCCTTTAGCTCTTCAACTTCCCGACCAACTAAATCCCTCTTTTTTTAATTTCTTCCTGGTATTTTTCCGTTCCCGTTCTTTATAATATTTTTCTCAGAGACGGCGAATCCCCACTCACTTTGTATAAATCATTATCCCATGTTATTTTATAAATCTTAAAGACCTTTTAAAGCTTCTTTTTCTTTTATTCGTTTTGCCCATTCTTTTAATTTTTTACTCTCATAGAAAATACCTAAATTAATTTTATAATTATTCCCCATCAACATAATTCCTATTTCCGTTGTAGAGGTTTCCCACTGAACCGCGTATAATAAATGTCCCACACTGACAGCCATTCCCCATTCTTGTTTATCGCTTTTGTATAAATCGTTTTTCCATACTACTCTATCTAATGTTGGTTTTCCATATTTCTTCATCAGTGCTTCTTTCCATTTTTCAAACTCATCAATATAATCATTTTTATTAGTAAATTTTCCAATAAAAAGATATGTGCTTCGATAAAGTTTGTCTTCTAAAAACATATAGCCCAATTGAAAATCATCATCGAAATCAGGTACCATAACATCAACTTCATCTTCAGTTTCAAGCACTATCTTTCCTCTTTCAGCCGCTTTAACTTCTTCCTTCTTCATACCCCATTTTACTTTTCTTAAATCGTATTTCTCACTTCCACTTGATATTTCCTGTTTAATTTCTTGTTTGTTTTTCATCTGATCTTGTGTAGGTTTTATACTTTCTTCAGGTGGTGGAGAGATAGTATACCCTGCCTCTTTTTCTTTAATTGATAGTACTGGATCACTAGTTAGGCGAATAACATTCCCCTCACTATCTAATATTTTATACATTTTTGCATTAACACTAGTAATATTGATTATGAAAAAAATAACTAATATTAAAAAGAAAATAACAAAAAAATATTTCTTTTTCATTTTCTTCAATACCTCCTGAGAATTTTTCTTATACTCTTTTTTTGTTTGCTTTTTCTAATCTTTTTTTAAATTTGTCCAACTTCGGAAGCCTATCGCTTCGGTCTTTATAAACAATATTTTCGAATACCCAAACAGCTTTTTCTAATACTCTAATCTCGTCTTCTAATAATCCCTTTTTACTGTAAATTATAGCTAATCTTTCGTATGGATAATTGCCATCAAATTCTTCTTCAATATTTTTTTCATATAGTTTAATAGCCTTATCTATTTTGCCTTCCTTTTCTAATTTAATTCCTTTTAAATTACGATTAACCCAATTATTCTCTATTTTACTTAATTCTTTTCTATATTTTTCAATTAAGTTAAAATTGCTATCTGGATTTTCTAATAATTTGCCGTATTCCAGATTGAGCCTTTTATATTTTCCCCCTTCTGTTTCAGGCTTTACTTCTTCCTCTGGGATAAGTTTAAAAGGTTGGTCTTTATTCCCTCTTCTTTTAATGTAAGGATTATCTTCAGAATATCCTTGTTTAATAAGTGGCTCATTACAGTTTTTACAAAACTTACTACCTTCTTCATTTTCAAAATCACATAGTGGACATTTTATTTTCATACTAAAAATCTCTCTTTACTTTTAATAAATTTTTTCTAATCCTTAGCAGTATTTTTTACTTAGTTATTTATATCTTCGATCCTTCCGGAATTAACCCACTCTTTTATTATTTCTCTCCTCTTTTCTTCCAGAACAATCTAAAAGTTACCGGACTATTGACTTGGTACGCCTTCCTTATTTAAAAATATGGGATGTATCAATTTATTAATAGAGGGAGTGAAAAATCTTAATTCAAAATATTTTTTTCTACTTCCTGCTTTTCCTTCTCCAATTCTTCTTTAGCTTCTTTCTGCAACTGCTCGGCTTTCTGCATTCTTGATTTAACTTCTTCTGCAATTTTGTTTTGGGAGTTCCTGGGGTCAAACCTTGCAATATTACTTGTCATCTTCCCACTTCATTTTTTTAAGCACTCAGCTTACCGTAGTATATGCATATCAGTATATTCTGCTATCCTTTTTGTTATATTGCAAGATCCCGTATTTTTCTAAAGACGTTGCAGAAGGCAATTTGGGGAAATCTTTGATTTCCATTTTATTCGCCGTTAGACTAAGTTAATTTAATCCAGTATAATATTATCTCCTTTCGTCATTGACATAACCATTGAATATATCCTATTTAATAAATCAGGATCTTCTTCTGATTGTCTCTTCACCCAAATTGCAAAAGGCAAGTCATCAATTAACTGGTCATGGCTACCATTTTCTCTAAGCCATTTAATCATTTTATCTGGGTCATTCTCATAAACATGTACAAGAGCTATAAAGCCAATAAAATCGCCCTTCTCTTGGGCTTCGGTATCAGACTTAAAATAGTTTATCATATCTTGGTTTTCTATTATTAATTCTTCGAGTTCTTTTATGGTTTGCGGAAGAGCATATGCATTCTTAAAGTTAAAATGAATTGTTTTCTTTCGTGTAGAGTATAATATATCGAGTAATCCAGCTTCTAATAAATATTTCCTTACGTTTATCCATAACACTTCTTTAGGATTGTTAATAATTCTAACTATAATTGTTGGCAAGGGCAAGGCTAACCAATACCTAACGGTATTAGATGAAACAGATATTCCATATTTCAACAATTTTACGTGTGAGTTTGTACCTTTTACTTGTACTTTACAAAGTGCTCCTGTTACATTTCCATCTGAGTTAACTACTTCTATTTCACCATCAATACCATAATCACTGCTTAACTCACGATATATCCATTCTTTCGGAAGCGAGTTTCTTAGAACCCTGACTGCTTGATCCCCAATAACATGGCTAATTGGCCTCCTGGGAAGATCGAAGAAAAATTCATCTTGTTCATTCATTTTAATTATCGCCCCTTAAACTGTAATAAAGTTAATTTCATATAACATTACACGGATAATAAATAGTTTCTTTCTTACTGTTTACATTACTATTTATATATTTAAACCTTCCGGAATAAATCCACTCTTTTATTATTTCTCTCTTCTTTTCTTCCAGGACAACCTCGAGCAATTATGAAGTTTCTCCCTTAACTCTTACCCTTTTCCTGTAAATATCTTTTTTATTATCCTTTTCTTATTCACTTTCCGACCAACTAAATCCTTCTTTTTCTAATTTCTTCCTGGCCAGGCATGCTTCCCATAATGCTTTCGGGGTGTTTCACAAGCAAAACTAAA
>Ga0307432_1001478_pt1 | contig 14175 bp, 14 predicted proteins | sample SalMarWE160150MG_FD_202158 | JGI IMG/M metagenome (GOLD analysis project Ga0307432, IMG submission 202158) | Salt marsh sediment microbial communities from the Plum Island Ecosystem LTER, Massachusetts, United States - WE1603-150 | ecosystem: Environmental > Aquatic > Marine > Intertidal zone >...
TTAAGATAGTTTATTTTTTTATCTAAAACTTCGTATCCATGAAAAATATCTCCGTGTCCTGGAAATATTTTATCTGGCTTTAAACTTTTAAGTTTTTTTAAAGAATCGATAGCTTTGTATATCTCTACCTCGTTTGAAACCTCTCTTGCATCTCCATGAAGAACCAGATCTCCAGAAAATGCAAGCTTTTCTTTATTTTCGAATAAAGTAATATGATCTTTTGAATGCCCGGGAGTATATAACACATCAAAAGAATGTTTTTCTGTTTTTATTTTTTCTGGAAGATTTTCAGAGGAAAACTTTTCTGGAGTCCCGAAAATAATCCTCTCAAGAGTTGTATATTTTCTTTCTGAAGGATGTGCATAAATTTTGCATCTAAAATATTCCTGTATAACACTGTTCCCTCCTATATGATCTACGTGCCCGTGAGTATTGACGATTTTGCTTATTTTTTTATTTTTTAGATAATTGAGCAGTTCTTCTGCAGTTCTCGGAAATCCTGTGTCTATAAGTATATCGTCAATTAAATATATATTCGCTGAAAATCTAAACTTTGATACTTCTATCCTCGTGACATTCTCTATTTTTTCGATCATGCTCCCGTTAAATTTTGAGTTTATTTATCTTTTTTCTCATCGACCCAGTACTTTGCGTATTGATCTATCGATTTCCTTCGACTGTCACCTATGTTTCCACCGCCTTTTCCTATTTTAATAGCCAAGTATATCAATACTCCTATCATTCCCCAGAACAAATAAAATGTCCAGTCCATAAATGCGTTTTCTCTTGCATGTTAAAATACTTTTCTGCATTAAGGAGCAAAGTTTAAAAACAACGGAGATATATTATTCCCATATTAGTAATAGAGATTTAAGCAGGATAAAAAGTCCTTTGGATAGTTTAAAAATAAAAGGAGGCGATGTAAGGAATGAGAAATATAATTAGTTCGGATATACCCCCAATTTGGAACGATATGCGAAGTGAGTTCGAATATAAGGAGTTATCTGCCATTTTTGATTTTCGGGATACTTGTATCGTAGAAAAGCCCAAGCCCACCAAGCTTTCAGATTACCTCATCTTTCAAAGAGAAGTCATGGCTATCGGCGATGGGACAGTCGTTGAAGTAGGGGATAAGTTTCCTGAGTCAAAGATGAATAACCCGCAAATCTATTCGGAAACGTTCTTTTCAGAATTGATTAAGGAGTTGCTTCCTGAAATAGGTTTTCTGAATACCGTGAGTGGGAATTACATTATCATCGACATAGCAACGGGGAGTTTAGTTTCTATGCGCATTTAAGCGAAGGATCTATTGTCGTGAACGTTGGCGAAAAAATTAGGAGGGGTGACATCATTGCCAAGGTTGGTAATACAGGTCATTCAACTGAACCTCATCTTCATTTCCAACTGATGGATTCCCAGAATCCCCTTGAGGCAAATGGTCTACCTGTGATGTTCGAGAATGTAACTGCAACCGAAATGCATGAGGAGTGTATGGAAGCCAATTCTCTTGTTTACTCTGACTTTCTTAACATTCCTGTTTCCAAACAGAACAAAAACGGCAATTAACGCGGTATTTACGAGGAGATAAAAATGGATCAAACTGCATTGAAATACGAAAAGTTGATAGAAAAGTTCGTCAAGTGGGCTGAGACTGAGCATGATATTCGTGCAGCGATCGTTATCGGATCCCGAGCGCGAACTGATTCTGATGAATGGGCAGATTTGGACGTTATTGTCATTACTACCGATCCAGAACGCCTTCTCTCAACTGGCGATTGGGTAAATAATATTGGTGACCCCGTGATCACATTCATCGAACTGACGCCGAACGGTGATTTCGAGGAACGCCGTGTACTGTTCAAAAACGGATTAGATGTCGATTTTGCTGTCATTCCTCTCGAAACGGTACGGGGAATGCTCCACACTGAGATCCCACCAGAGCTAGCTGTCGAGCTAAGTAATACATTCGGACGTGGAATGCGCATGATTTTAGATAAAGATAGTATAACAGATCAACTGCGTGAACGCATTGCCAACATTGGGACACCACGTCCCTCTCCACCAACACAACACGAGTTTCTAGAAGCTGTCAACGACTTCTGGTATCATGCTGTCTGGTCCGCGAAGAGGTTGCGACGTGGCGAACTCTGGTGGGGAAAAGGGGGTGTTGATGGCCACATGAAATGGCAATGTCTCTTGAGAATGATAGAATGGCATGCTCGTGCAGGGGGCCACGATACGTGGTTCCGCGGGCGATTCTTGGAAAAGTGGGCAGATCCCCGTGCTGTGAAAGAGATGCGAGATGCCTTTGCACATTACGATGAGGATGACATATGGCGTGCACTGTTAGCGACTATGGATCTTTTTCGATGGCTTGCTGTTGAAACAGCAGAGCAATTAAATTATCAGTACCTAACTCGTGCTGATGAGCATGCAACAGAACTGGTGAAGGAACTTTTTGCCGGCCGATCTTGTGGAAAATAGAGAGGATACTATACCTTTCCATACTTTTTCAGCAGTTTCAACGATTCGATGGTATGGGGTATGTTCCACCGTTCGCCGTCCGCACTCTCAAAGATCATCGATTTCTCTAACTTCTTCTGGAGCTTCTTCAGAGATCTTTCTATAAGATCATCTTTGAAGGAGAAGTGAGAGGATCCCACTGCTCCGATGTACCAGTTGAGAAACGCCGGTTCTTCCTCTTCTTCTACAATCTCCTGAGCTTTTTTCTCTATATTTTTTATCTGAGTTTCCTCTCCAAGACACGAAAAGAGCGATGCGCCGAGGATAGTGGTCAGTTCATAGCCAAAGAGCCTGTCGTTTTCTCTATTTCGTGCAAGGAACTGAGCCGCCTTTTTGGCTTCTTCCCGATAGCCGAGCGGTAGCATGTGAAGCGCCATTTCTGCGGTGAGCCACATGTCACATTTCAGATCGTTGGGCATGTCCCATGGTGGAGGATCATACTGCAAAATCTCTAGGTTCTCGCTCCATCGTCCATCACTTTTCTGCTCCGATACAAGGTATTTCACGGTCCTTTTCCCCAGATCGGAGTTCAGCAGATCCAGTTCTGAGAGATTGGCGAGCCGAACCGATGTTTCACTTAACTCAGATGCGTTTCCCTTCTCAAAATTGTAGGGAAATCCACCATCGTCATTTTGTACTTGCGAGAAAATCTTCAGGGGAATGGTATCATCTCTCTTATCATAAAAGAGGTATTCCATTCTATATATGTCCAAATCAGTCCCGTTTTTCTTAATGTAGTTTAGAGTTTTTTCTATATCCACACTTGTTTTTTTGCTTTTCATGTTTTTATATTTTTGTTTTTCAGTACAATAACTTTCCATGAGTGATCGACCATTCATATTTTGGGTCTCTCCTTACATATTCACAACTAAACTAACTTTTTAAACTCTTCTTCTATATTTTCTTTATGACGAAAAAACTTTATCTGGATGATCCTTACAGGAAAGAGTTCGAGGCAAATGTTATGGACTCTAAAGAAAATAAAGTTATTCTGGATCAGACCTGTTTTTATCCTACCTCGGGAGGTCAGCCCTGCGATCTTGGATATTTAAATGGGGTAAAGGTTCTGGATGTTTATAAAGAAGGAGATGAGATAGTGCATCTTCTGGAAAATCAGATCGAAGAAAAATATGTTAAGGGAATTATAGATTGGGGAAGACGATTTGAAAATATGCAGCAACATACTGGACAGCATATACTTTCTCAAAGTTTTGTGATATTTTTTGATAAAAAAGCGTATTCTACATCGTTACACATAGGTGAATCTCACAATAAAATAGATATTTTTGGAGAATACACAAAAAAAGATATTGAGACGGTAGAAAATCTTGCAAATGATATAGTTTTTGAAAATAGAAAAGTAAAATGTTATTTTGCTGAAAGAGAAGAAATAAAGGATAGATTGAGAAAAATTCCTGAGGGCATAAAAAAACTGAGAATTGTAGAGATAGAAGATTTTGATCTTACTGCATGTGGAGGTACTCACCTTCTAAATACAGGGGAAATAGGGTTAATAAAGATCACTGATTTTATAAAAAAGGGAGAGTTCACAAGGTTGGAGTTTGTTTGCGGATTAAAAGCTCTAAAAGATTATAGATGTAAAAATCACGAGTTTAAAAAGATTGTTAACTTACTAAACTCGCAAAATATATCTGAGGAGATAGAAAAGGCGCAAAATGAAAGGAAAGATTTAATTAAAAAAATCAGACACTTAGAAGAGAATTTATCTGATTATGAAGTCTCTGAAATGATAAAGAACTCAGAAAAAATAGGAAAATATAAGTTGATAATGAAGGTATATAAGGATAGAGACATAGGATCTCTTATAAAAAAGTTTGATCAGGAAGGTATTATAGTTTTTCTTGCAAACAAAAAAAATAGCTATATTATGGGTTTTTCAAGGATAAAAGAGATAAATATGGGCAAAATAATGAAAAATATTGGAAAATTTATAGATGGAGGCGGTGGAGGTAATGAAAATCTTGGAAAGGCTGGCGGTAAGAACTCCGAAGGAATAGAAGAGGCTTTTGATTTTTTGAGAAAAGAGTTTAAAAAAATAATTTCTTGAGATAGAGCATCTTTATAACTGTGCAAAAATTTTATAGGACTGAGAACAAAAAACTTTAGTTGACCTAATTACGTGGCGGTTTCGATTAGGGTTACCTGAAGAATGAGATGCCGTCCTCCAATTAGGGTAAAAAAATGAGAATCCTATAATCATCTTGTAGGGTTTGATGTAGGTCCAACAGCTAGGTGATATTCGGATGTGATGCCATACACTATGGTGATCTCCGCTATATTCCACTATATTCTTATATACTCCCATACAAACTCTGGTTGATCCTGCCAGAGGCCACTGCTATTGGAATGCGACTAAGCCATGCGAGTCAAGGGGCTCTTAGGAGCACCGGCGTACGGCTCAGTAACATGTGGGTAACCTACCCTCAGGTGGGAGATAACCTCGGGAAACTGAGGCTAATATCCCATAGATAAAAGATACTGGAATGTTTTTTTATCGAAAACTCTTGTGCCTGAGGATGGGCCTGCGTCCGATTAGGTTGTTGGCGAGGTAATGGCTCACCAAGCCTACGATCGGTACGGGTCGTGAGAGCGATAGCCCGGAGATGGGGACTGAGACAAGGCCCCAGGCCCTACGGGGCGCAGCAGGCGCGAAATCTCTCCAATGTGTGAAAACATGAGAGGGGTATTCCAAGTGCCCTTGCTTTGCAAGGGATTTTCTTTGGTCCAAGACGCCGAAGGAATAAGAGCTGGGTAAGACCGGTGCCAGCCGCCGCGGTAACACCGGCAGCTCGAGTGGTGGCCACTATTATTGGGCCTAAAGCGTTCGTAGCCGGGCAGGTAAGTGCTCTGGTAAATCCCATAACTTAATTATGGGGCTTCAGAACATACTGCTTGCCTTGAGACCGGGAGAGGCTGGAGGTACTTTCGGGGTAGGGGTAAAATCCTATAATCCCGAAGGGACCACCGGTGGCGAAGGCGTCCAGCCAGAACGGGTCTGACGGTGAGGGACGAAACCCAGGGGAGCGAGTCGGATTAGATACCCGGGTAGTCCTGGGCGTAAATGATGTGGGCTAGGTGCAAAGCTACCTAAGCGGTAGCTTGGTGCCGATGGGAAGCCGTTAAGCCCACCGCCTGGGGAGTACGGTCGCAAGGCTGAAACTTAAAGGAATTGGCGGGTGAGCACCACAAGGGGTGGAGGCTGCGGTTTAATTGGATTCAACGCCGGGAAACTCACCGGGGGCGACAGCAGTATGAAGGTCAGGCTGATGACCTTACCAGACAAGCTGAGAGGAGGTGCATGGCCGTCGTCAGCTCGTACCGTGAGGCGTCCTGTTAAGTCAGGTAACGAGCGAGACCCTCGCCCACAGTTGCCAGCAGATCCTTTTGGATGCTGGGGACTCTGTGGGGACCGCTGGTGCTAAATCAGAGGAAGGAGAGGACGACGGTAGGTCAGTATGCCCCAAATCTCCCGGGCTACACGCGGCCTACAATGGGCGAAACAATTGGTTCCAACCCCGAAATGGGAAGGTAATCCCCTAAATTCGCTCTAAGTTCGGATCGAGGGCTGTAACTCGCCCTCGTGAAGCTGAAATCCCTAGTAATCGCGTGTCATCATCACGCGATGAATGTGTCCCTGCTCGTTGCACACACCGCCCGTCAAGCCACCTGAGTGAGGTTCAGATGAGGCCTTGTCCCTCGGGTAAGGTCGAATCTGAGTTTCGCAAGGGGGGCTAAGTCGTAACAAGGTAGCCGTAGGGGAACCTGCGGCTAGATCACCTCCTATATTCAAAAAGCGTCATATCCGAACACTAATTAGCTGTTGGACCTATAAAGGGCTCATAGCTCAGCTGGAAGAGTGCTGCCTTTGCGAGGCAGACGCCCCGGGTTCAAATCCCGGTGAGTCCACTGGGCTGTGAGATGCAGCTCATGATATTTATGTTGTGAGTGAAGGGCTGATATCTATGAAGCCGTGCATAAGTTCGTATCCACCAACTAGCTTTAGGCTTAAGTAGAAGTTTCATGTTAAAGTCATTTGAGGGATGGCTTGGCTCGGAAGCCGAAGAAGGGCGTGGCCAGCTGCGAAAAGCTCGGGCGAGGCGTATGCAACCCTTGAACCCGAGATTCCCGAATAGGACTTCCCGCCCTTTATTTAAGGGCGATCCGAGAGGATTGGGAACGCGGGGAATTGAAACATCTTAGTACCCGCAGGAAAAGAAAGCAAAAGCGATGCCGTGAGTAAAGGCGATCGAAATCGGCAAAGGGTAAACCGAATATAAAGATGTGGTGTGTGGACCCCTGTTCAGGATAAATTCGGAGAAGCTGAAATTCTCTGGAACGGGATACCGTAGAGGGTGATAGTCCCGTAAGTATAATCTGAATTTATTCTTGGGTGTTCCAAAGTACCATGGGTCGGATATCCCGTGGGAATATGGGAGGCATCACCTCCCAACCCTAAATACTCTCCGAGACCGATAGTAAATTAGTACCGTGAGGGAAAGCTGAAAAGTACCCCTGACAGGGGGTGAAAAGAACCTGAAATCAAATGACGATAAGTAGTCGCGGCTTGAAAGGGTCGAGTCTTGCTTAAACAAAATATCGCGAGATATTAGTCAGGCAAGAGGACCAGAGTTGCGGCGTCCGTATTGAATCACGGGGCAGGGAGTTTATGGTAGTGGTGAGAGTAAGAGGATCTATCCTCGTACTCATAGGGAAACCAAGTACCCGCAGTCTTTTTTAGACGAGGGGTCAGGTGTGAAAGTGCCTAAAATCACTGCTATAAGACTCGAAACCGGTCGATCTAATCTGGGGCAGGGTGAAATCTCTCAACAGAGGGATGGAGGCCCGAAAGGATACTAACGTTCAACTTGTTCCTATGACCTCAGATTAGGGGTGAAAGGCTAATCAAGGCCGGAAACAGCAGGTTCCTCCCGAAGTGAGCCGTAGTTCAGCCTGAAGGGAGGTAGCTGATAGGGTAGAGCACTGATTGGGTGTTTAGGGGGAGAAATTCCTCGGCGTCCTGTCAAACTCCGAACCTATTAGCACTGTAGATCTTCAGAGTGAGGTAGCGGGGTAAGCTCGCTCACCGAGAGGGAATCAACCCAGACCAAAGTTAAGGTCCCCAAGTGTTGACTAAGTAGCAAAGGTGTCCTTGTCCTAAAACAGCGGGGAGATAGGCTTAGAAGTAGCCATTCTTTAAAGAGTGTGTAACAGCTCACCCGTCTAGGTCAAGGGCCCTGAAAATGGACGGGAATCAAGTCAACCACCGATACTTTGGAGCTCGAAAGAGTCTAGTAGGGAGGTGCTCTGATAGGGTAGAAGTTGGGCCGTAAGGTCCAGTGGACCTGTTAGAGATATAGATCCTGCCAGTAGTAGCAGCAAAGCAGGGTGAGAATCCCTGTCACCGAAAGGGCTAGGGTTCCTCAGCAATGTTCGTCAGCTGAGGGTTAGTCGATCCTAAGAGCTGTCCTAATTAGAGCAGCCCGAAAGGGAAGCAGGTTAATATTCCTGCACCACAAAGATACATGCGGTAACGCAAGTCCAATTTCAGACAGTTCGGGGTAAGTCAAGTAACATCATCGTGTTATCTAATTGTATAAGCCAGCGGAGTCGTGTAATATGGAGAAACTGGTGAAAGCAAGCATGGCCTGACATTTTTGTCGGGTTTGACCTATCTCTGGACTCTGTGAAAATGAAATTAGAATGAATTCTTTGTGTTCGTACCCAGAACTGACACAGGTGCCCCTAGGTGAGAAGCCTAAGGTGTGTTGGGGTACCCCAGTTGAGGGAATTCGGCAAATTGGCTCCGTAACTTTGGGATAAGGAGTGCGCACTGTCCTGCAAGGGACAGTGCGTCGCAGTGACCAAGAGACTCCGTCTGTTTAATAAAAACATAGCAAACTGCTAGACCGTAAGGTTTTGTACAGTTTGTGACGCCTGCCCAGTGTCGGTATGTCAAACCTCCGTTCAAGGGGGCTAAGCACCGATAAACGGCGGGAGTAACTATAACTCTCTTAAGGTAGCGTAATACCTTGCCGCTTAATTGGCGGCTCGCATGAATGGCAGAACGAGAGTCTTGCTGTCCCCAACTGGGCCCCAGTGAACCTACTCCTCTGGCGCACAAGCCAGAGTCCCCCGCCGGGAGGCGAAGACCCCGTGGAATTTTACTGCAGTTTCTTGCTGCGTCATGGTTTTTGTTGTACAGTGTAGGTGGGAGCCATCGAAACCTTGCCGCTAGGTAAGGCGGAGGCACCGTTGGGACACCACCCTTTAAAAACTATGTCGCTTATCGCATTGCGAGACACCAAGAGATGGGCAGTTTGGCTGGGGCGGCACGCCCTTGAGAAAGTATCAAGGGCGCCCTAAAGTCGGCTCAAGCGGGTCAGAAATCCGCTGGAGAGTGCAAGGGCAAAAGCCGGCCTGACTGGATTCTGCTCAGTAGAGAATCCAGAGGCGAAAGCCGGGCCTAGCGAACATCAATGCCCTCAGTGATGGGGGCTTGATCTCACAGAAAAATTACCCCGGGGATAACAGGGTTGTCGCGAGCAAGAGCACGCATCGACCTCGCGGCTTGCTACCTCGCTGTCGGTTTTTTCCATCCTGGGTCTGCATCAGGACCCAAGGGTGGGGTTGTTCGCCCATTAAAGGAGAACATGAGCTGGGTTTAGAACGTCGTGAGACAGTTTGGATGCTATCTGACGGGGGTGCTGGGTGTCTGAAGGGAAGGTAGTTCCAGTACGAGAGGAACAGGCCGCCGTGGCCTCTGGTGTACCGGTTGTCCGACAGGGCAGCGCCGGGTAGCTACGCCATAACCGATAAGGGCTGAAAGCATCTAAGCCCGAAGCGGTCCCTAAAAAGAGACACCCGCTCTCTGGTATATAATGGGGCTGGTGACAGCAACATTACCGGAGACGAGGACACTTCTATAAGAGAAGGTTGATAGGCTGGGGATGCAAGCACCAAGGGCAACCGAGGTGTTAAGTCCACCAGTACTAATAGTCCAAGGCATGAAACTTCGAAATAGTCTAAGGTTGGGTGTAAGATACGGACTTGTGTATATTTTTATAGAAAAGGTATTTATTGATGTTTTCAAGAAATTTATTTCACTTTTATAGCCTGTTAAATGGCAATAGAGTCCTGTTTCTTTAAAACATTCATTGGTATGTGGAATGTATAGAAATTTTAATCAACATCTGCTCCTGCCGAGATGTATACCCCCTCTGTAGATATCCTTGAGTTTCTCCTTTACTAATTTTCTAGAGCTCGAGAATATCCCCATAGACCACTTAAGATTGTTACTGTACCTATCAATACCAAGTATATAATCGATAAAATTACATTAGAAAATTCGATATTGGGAACAAGAAGACAAGTTCTGAGAAGATGTGCTGACTGAGAAATGGGATTAATACGCATTATTGTGGATAACATCCCTTCACCTACCATTGGGTAAAACACAGATGAGAGCATCATTAGAGGCATCATTATCAGTGTCATGATAGCTATAGGTGCTTCTGAATTTTTCATGATTGAAGAAAGCAAAATTATTATAGGAGCAAATATGATGCAGAATCCTCCTGTGATCAAAAATATCCAAACAATACGCATCGGACTTAATAAAAGTCCTTCAGCTAGAATAACTCCAAGAACTAAAAGGATAGTGGTCTCTATCCAAGCTTGGATAATAATTCCAAACATTTTACTGAAATATAACTCCGACCGTCGGACTGGCAAGGAAAACAATGTTTCTATCTCCCCACTGCCATACTCAATCCTAAAACTACTTCCAGACCTTATGCCTGTGGTAAAAGCAGTTAGAGTTAATATACCTGGAAGTAAAAATGCAATATAGCTGTATTCTATCCCTTGGTAAGTTACAGCGGAAAGAACTCTCCCCATTAATGGAGCAAAAATTCCAAGATATACCAACGGCTCAAAAATTGATTGGAAAACAAAAGAAGGTGAAGTAATAATTCTTATTTCACGAGTGACCGCCACATATAAACGTTTAAAAATATTCATTTATACTCCTCCCTTATCATATTTGATCTTATATTCATGTCATTTTTTCCTATCAAACTGAGATAAACCTCTTCAAATTGAATACCTGCGTGATTTATTTCTTCTATAGACACTCCCTCTTTGTATAAAGTAGTAACAACAAGTGGAATTGCTCTATTTGCACTTTTTACTCGAACTTGAACTATAGATAAATTTATCTTCACATCTTTTACTTCATCATGCCCCATTAGAGATTGTATTATCCTATCTTTCTTCGTAGAAGAGATATTTTCTGTTAATTTAATATGGAGTATATCTTCTGCGTGCTCTCTAATCAAAGTAGTTACACTGCCAGAAGTAATCAACTTTCCTTTATTTATAACAGCAACTCGATCACAGAGATTTTCTACTTCTTTCATCATATGTGTTGTAAGAAAAACGGTGATCTCCTCTGTAGATACTATTTTCTCTATATATTTCCAAGTCTCATAACGAGCTTCAACATCGAGCCCTGCAGTCGGTTCATCAAGAAAAATAAGAGGAGATCTACTTGCAAGTACCCGTGCTAATTGAACACGTCTTTTTAATCCTGTACTAAGTTGTTGTGGTGTTTTTCGTTCATGTTCCACTAAATTAAGATCTTTTAGAATCTGCTCACATCTTTGTTTACATTCTCTTTTATTAAATCCATAAAAAGACAAATACATTTTGATTTGATCAGAAATATTGAAATAAGGAAACAACTTGGGTTCTTGAGGCATATAAGCAAGATTAGTACGTACAGATAGGGGGTCATTCATTATGTCGTGACCATTAACTCGAACTGTGCCTTCATCTGGCTTGATTAATGTGGTGATAATGCGCATAGTTGTTGTCTTTCCTGCACCATTCGGTCCAAGAAATCCGAAAACTTCACCGCGTTTAACTTTGAAATTTATCCCATCTACCGCCTTTATCATTCCTCTTCTTGTTTTAAAACTTTTTTTAAGGTTATCAACTTCAACGATATCCACTATATCACCCTTTGCCAGTGTAGCATCCCAAAGGACAAAAAGGATCGGGTAGATCCGGAGATCCTTTTTGGGCTATTGAATGGGCTGGACATTTTGAACAAACACTCATGCAAACTCCACATGTATTATTTTTATATGTTCTTCTGATTTCCCAAAATTTCTTAGATTTGTGCCAAACATCTTTTAAATTATCTTTGAATATATTTCCGCCTATATATTTTTCGGGATCCTCAGCAGCTGAAGTCAGCCATGTGCATGCTGTAATATCTCCATTAGGTGCTATTGTCATTTGATTAACCCCAGCTGAACATCTAAAGGGTATTCTTTTGTATGAGCTATCATGTGGATATTTAGGAAAATTACTTAGCTCAATATCTTTTATATTGAATGATTTCCATGCATTTTCTATTTCGTTTCTTGTGTTTTCGTATTCTTCTGGAGACAATATCTTATCTTTTCTCCTGAAACTTCGTCCCACAGGTCTCTCCGGTGCAATGCTAAATAGGTTTATAGGGAGTTTACTAATAGTTTCTTTAATAAAACGTGGAATAAGATCTTTATTTTCACGAGAAATTATACACTGAACATTGGTGGGTATGTTAGCTTCGCCTAATATGTTACATAGCTCAACACTTCTATCGAATGCTCCTTCTTTTCCACGAAACTGATCGTCATAATCTTTCGGGCCGTACATGCTTACTCCAATAGTATATTTTGTAATATCTTTCTCTATTCCTCTCTTTAAAATTTTAAGGTTTTTCTTTTTTTGGAGTACCTTGGTGGTACCATTAGTAATAATAGCAACTTGAAGATTCGATCTATCCAATGCTTTGAGAATTTTATGAAACTCTGGATGTAATGTAGGTTCCCCACCACCAATAGCAATGCCTTTGCAGCCGAGTTCTTCAGCTTCTATGATTACTTTCTCAATCATATTTGCTGATAAGCTCTGTGTTTTACCGCCTCCAGCCTCTCTATAACAGTGTTTGCAAAAAAGATTGCAATCCAATGTGATTTCTATAGAAATTGCTTCTGGAGGAAAATACTTAGGATTATCTGGATCGTACAGCATTACTATTTCTTTTTCAATAAGAGCCTTCATGAACTCTTTATAACCTTCTATGGGCTCTCTTCTAAGTAATTTGTAGAAAACTTTAGTTCCCTCTTTATTGAGTCCTATCTCTTTACCCCTCAAAACTAGGGCTACTTTTTCATCCCCTGTTTTCCAGATCATGATCGAACTTAAGCTATATTCAGTAGCCATTTCTCCCATCTTCAATTCCAATTTGTAGTATTATTTTAAAATAAAAATAAAAAAATATTTTTAAAACATTGCCTTATTTAATGAGGTGTAAGAAGTCCACCAGGTGCACAAGCTATACAAAATGGGACATCTCTAGAACTTCTTCGTGTTATTTCCGAATTCATTTCAACTGGTCTTTCATACTCAATTTTTGCAGTTTCCATATTTTTTCACCCCTTTTATTTTTATTACCACCAAGATACAATATTGAGTATATAAATACTTTTTCGTCTGATGATTAGTCTGTTGATTAATCTATAGATTAATCTGATTGTTAATCTAATATCCCTTTATAGGATCGCCATACTTCAACACCAAGAGGCGTAGCATAGTATAGACAAATACCATTTTTCATCTCTTTATCCACTAACCCTAAACTTATAAGACTATTTTCTTTTTTATATCTTCCCTTTACGCCATTTAATGCTCCATAAACCTCGTTGATTCCAATATCCGTTGATTTTGATATCAGAGAAATATATGTTTTATCAGGATGAATATTAACCAAATACTCAAGCACTTCCCTCCGTGCCTTACTTTTTCTTAAGCTAAAAATAATGTTCGAGGTCACACCCATAATATAACTCAATAATTGTCATTTATAAATCTATCGTACCAAAAATTTTAAAAAGATACAAAAAAATTGATTTTATGGACAAAGTTTTTTTTCCACCATTGAGCCCCCTATTCATAATACTGATACTTTTTTTACCCTTACTTATAGGTTTTTTTATAATAAACGTTATAAACACGGCCTTTATTAAACTCGGATTTTCCCCAATGCTAGCTTTTGCCATCCTTTTTTTGTCACTCATAGGAAGTGTAATAAATATCCCTATAAAAAAAGGATATCAGGAAGTCAGGGCAGAAAAAATAGAAATTTTCTTCTTCAAAGGCATATATCCAAGAACTGTAGTAGAAAAAACAGTTATCGCAGTTAATCTTGGGGGTGCATTAATCCCGATTTTAGTTTCTATATTTTTGATCTTGGAATCGGATGTTCCTATATGGAAGTTAATTATAGCGATCATTATAGTCACGATAATATGTTACAAATTTGCGAAACCTATCCCTGGCCTTGGTATCTCAATCCCTCTCTTTATACCTCCATTGGTCTCTGCTGTGGTAGCAATACTGCTCTCTCATACATACGCTCCTGTAATCGCGTATGTCTCCGGAGTATTGGGTGTATTGATAGGTGCGGACCTTTTGAATCTAAACAAAATAGAGAATCTTGGAGCAACGATGGCAAGTATCGGAGGCGCTGGTACATTTGATGGGATATTCCTAACAGGAATTATTTCCGTGCTTTTGGTG
>Ga0307432_1001483_pt1 | contig 14156 bp, 13 predicted proteins | sample SalMarWE160150MG_FD_202158 | JGI IMG/M metagenome (GOLD analysis project Ga0307432, IMG submission 202158) | Salt marsh sediment microbial communities from the Plum Island Ecosystem LTER, Massachusetts, United States - WE1603-150 | ecosystem: Environmental > Aquatic > Marine > Intertidal zone >...
AAACGTGAGTTATGGATTTATAAAATATCTTCATCGATTTTCCTTTTTTTATTCAAGTTCCGTTCTATTTGGTTTAACATAAAGTACATAATACCAATATGTATTATAGAATCCTTTCTTTAGAGCTTCTCTTGCTTTTACTTTATTTTCGAATGAAGAAAGAAAACTATTGAACCGTTCGAATTGTTCAATCGTCTGCTGATTAATACTATAGTCAATCGCAACATTTTTTGATGGGTATATAAACCTAATTAATAATAATGCTTCTTCGATATGGCGCGGATATTTTCTATAGCCTAACTTTTTAAATTTATCGAGATGTTCCAGTAAATCCTCTAATCTATATTCAAGTAAATAATATGCCATTAAATATTCAAAAGCCATTTTATTGTTTTCGTTTTCCTTTAACAGTTCAATTAAATCAGTATCCGAATTTCCGCTGATGGCAATAAAAAAATCAGATTTCGGTGTGAATTTTCGTTTTAATTGAATTAAACTATCGGATTCTATTAATGACTTATCCGAAAGATAGGTACGGTAATGCTTAACCCATTTTCTATGCATAATACTTTTGTTAAGAAGATCTAAAAATTTTTTTGCAACACCATATTTTTCGTTGATAATGTTGGTTACAACAATTCTTTTTAGCATTTTTGGATTATATTCGAATTTTGTTTGCCCCTCATAAGCCATAACCAGTGCCTCCTTGATATGTCCTAAATCAAAATATAGATCGCTGGTGGCTGTTGCAGCATCTCTGGGGATGTTTTCAAGAAATAAACCATCAGCCCCTTTCATTTGAGGATAATCGAATAGATTATCAAGCAATTGCCCTGTATGATATAATGCTCTGTTTACATTAAAATTTACCAGAACATTATATTCTTCTATTCCCCGGGAAATATTCAAAAGCTCATCCCACCTACCCTGTTCTGGAAGATAATCAATCTGAATCGTCTTTTTTTCTTGCCGGTCAAAAGAAAATATTAGTATTAAGGCTGCAGCAAGTATAATAAAAATCGATTGTGCTGATATATGATGGAACCTTACCGGTAATTTATTTTGTTTTTTAACCTTGACTTTGATATATTTTAAACAAACGAAAAGAGCTATTTGTAGCACCGGAGGTGAAAGGAAAAACAAATAAGAATATAAATTCAGGTTAAAGTTGAAGGGCCAACTATAGAATCTATAAGGAGCAATGTAAAGATATGCCTCTTTAAGAGCGATCATAAACAAATACCGCGCGGCAATATAGGTGTATATGAAGTATACTACGACATTGAGTACGGCATAAATATATTTTCCCCGATCTTTTGAAAAAAGTAATTCGTGTAACGTACAAAGTACGACATAAAATAAATATATCCATCCACCCAGAATGTAATAAATTAAACATGATAGAGGAATGAAAAATACTTTGTATCGTTCCGGAATCTTTACGTAAACAAGGAAAAAGATGAAGGCGAATAAATATTTAACGGTCAGCATTAATGGGGAATTATAATGGTTTTGTATAATCAGCAATAAAGAGACAGGCAAAAAAGAAAGAATTAAGGAGTATTTAAAATCTCCGATTTTTTTAATAAACTTGTAAATAATAATAAAAATAGATAAGGAGAACGCCGAAATGAAGAAAGCTCCAAGCAAATTAAAATAGAAAAACTGCAAAAAGAATTGAGCAATCAACTCTACTGGTCCTCCGGGATACAACAGAAATTCTTTTAGGTAAGTTTTATCGAAGAGAAATAAGGGCTGGTGATGATGATAATATAAGGATGTATCAAAAATTAAAAGATAATAAAAAAATAAAAACAAAAAGAAAGTTAGAAAAGCAAAATTTGGATTACGGATTATTTCTTTTGTTCTCATAATTTCCTCAACACTTAAAAAGTAAGTCAATTATCTGTTTAGTCAAGTCCCGCACGGAAACACAGAGAAAAAAAGAGAAGTTTTGTTGTCTAACTAAATCCCAACCCCGAAATCCTAAATCCTAATATTGCCACAGAGAACACAGAGTAAAATTTAAATTATATTGTTTTTACAAATTAACTAATCAACTAATTAACCAATCAACTGATTCGAAGAATCCCTGTTACTAATTAACCGATGCGTAGCATCCCCACCCCTTGACATCTTACCCTATTTTGAGGTATAATTAAAGAAGGAGGTTATTTTATGTTTTCTCATTTAAAATATATTTTCATATTGATAGTACTTATTCTTCTTACCGGATGTCCCACCGGTCCTTATATAAAGATAAATGAAACTATTGAAGAATTACAGGCTGCGGTTCAAGAAGATCCTAACGACCCTGTCGCTTACTATAATTTGGGCCTTAAATATACTGAGGAGAAACAATATGAAAATGCTTTGGACTACTTCCATAAGGCTTTAGAGTTGGAGCCTCATTTCTCCGACGCATATTTTGCCATTTACTGTGTTGAGTTTGCGAAGGACAAAAAACTGTATGATCAAGCATTCGATGATAAAGAACATGACCCCGAAACTGAAAAGAAAATAAACGAGGTCAGAAGTTATTTTGATTATGCTTTATTTTATAATCCCTTCTTCGACTGGAAAATCTCTACTATAATTTTGAAAGAAAATCCTTATGGTGACACCCCATTTGCAAGGGGTGCCAGAATATACTACAATGGTATCGCAAAGTTCCGTACCGGAAATTATGAAAAAGCAATTAAACAATTTGACTATGTAATTGAAAAATGGCCGGAATTCATACAGCCTTATTTCCTTAGAGGTATTGCTCAAGGACAGCTGCAAAAATATGAAGAAGCAATCGAAGATTTCCGATTTCTAATAGATAAACTAAAGGAATATAACAAAGAAAAAGTGCTTCCTATTTATTTAAACCCCGACGAACTCTATTACTGGATAGGCTTCGCATATTTAAAAAAGGGGGACCTTTACAACGCAGAAAAAACATTCAAAAAGGTTATTATGGAAAACATGGGTTTTTATATGGCGCATTATCAGCTTTCAAATATATGCAAAAAGAGAGAGAACTACGCAGAAGCATTAAAAGAACTGGATGCGACAATAATCGCAAAACCGGACGACCCGATATTTCATTTCTCCAAAGGCGTATGCCTGAATACAATGAACAGGGATTGGGAAGCCATACAGGAGTATATGAAAGCTATCTCTATAAACCCAAATTATTCTAAATCTTATTATACTCTCGCCATTGTTTTAGAATCGATAAAAAATAATGAAAAGGCACTGGAAAATTATAAAAAGTTTATTGATAAAGCTCCAAAGGGACTTAACTTTTTCATAGAGAAAGCGCAAATTAGAATAGATTCGTTACAAAGCGAACAAACTTTACAAGAAAATTAAAGGAGATAGTTTTATGAAAAAAAGGATATTAATATATTTTGTAAGCTTAATTGTCTTCTATTCCAATATCACGGCTTATGCGCAGGATGATGGTTTATATCAAGAGATGATGTTTTTTTCTAACGTTTTAAACCATATAAAAGCCAATTATGTTGAAGAAGTCCCACCTTCAAGGCTTATCGGCTACGCCGTGTATGGCATACTGACATCCTTAGACCCTCACACAATTTACATGAGCCCCCAACGATTTGAGAGGCTTTTAGAAATTACGGAAGGAAAGACTTATGGTGGAGTTGGAATCGAATTTGCTATAATCGACGGACTGCCGACAGTTATCTCTGTCATAAGGGGTGGCCCGGCAGAAAACAATGCCATACAGACAGGCGACGCGCTTATAAAAGTCGACGATAAATACGTTACCGACAAAACGGAACCCGAACTTCAATTATTCCTGGCGGGCGAAAAAGGCTCAAAAGTCAACCTAACTTTCAAAAAGCCATCTATGTCCGGAGAGTTTATAGTCGAAATAAAGAGAGGAGAAATCCCCATCAATAGTGTAGACTATCATTTTATCGGAAAACATAATACGGGTTATATAAAGATAGATCACTTCTCGTTAGAAACAAAAAAGGAGTTTTCAAAGGCTTTAAAAGAATTAAAAAAGAAAGGGATGAAAAATTTAGTCATGGATTTAAGGAATAACCCGGGAGGTGTAGTCGATGCCGCCGTTGGCGTAGTCGATTTATTTATACCCAAAGACGAGAATATCATTGAGATCAAGGGAAGAAAAGAAATATCAAATGAAACCATCTCTGCTACAGACTGTAAAAAGGAACCCCCTTATCCTATCATCATACTGGTAAACCAGGGCTCTGCCAGTGCTTCAGAAATGGTGGCAGGCGCCCTTCAGGATTATGACAGGGCTCTCGTTGTAGGTGAAAATAGTTTCGGTAAGGGACTTGTTCAGAAACCTTTCTTTTTGCGTAATGGCGGAGTTATTATGATGACAATCGCGAAATACTATACTCCAAGCGGTAGAATTATCCAGCGTGATTACGAAGGAAAAAGTTTAAGGGAATATTTTGCGGAAATAAATGCTCCCGATACAACAGATTTAGATAGTACCTCGATTTTTACCACTAAAGGAGGTCGGAAGGTTTTCGGTAAAGGAGGCATCACTCCCGATATATTCATCCGTATCGATACAACAAGTATTTTAGAATCCAGAAAACTTACAGACTTGATATGCAAATATACAATCGATTTCGTTGCAAATAAAAACAATCAGTTGAAGAGTTACAAGAAATTTGATGATTATGTTAAAAACTTTACCGTAGACGAAAAACTACAGAAAGAATTCTTATACAGAGCCGAAAAGGAAGGCCTGGATATCGAAAAAATAAAAAAGGAAAAACAGAGTATAAGTAATCTTATAAAAACAGAAATAGCCGGTATTTACTGGGGCAAAAAAGAAGAAATGATATTGTCATTAAAAGACGATTTCCAACTGCAAAATGCTTTAGGACACTTAGGCGAAGCAAAGAAACTTCTGGAATTATATAATAAAAACTTTAAGAAATAGTAAATATAATTGGAGGTATTATGAAGGGGTATATTTCAGAGGAGCATAAGCGCACATTTACCATTACCGCATTTGTACTGGCTGGCGTATTTTTCATCGTTCAATTTGTTTTGCCTTATGTAATAATGTTTGCTTCTATGCCTTCAATGTTTTTTAATCCGGATTGGATGAAGTTTGCCATACTTGAGGAAAGCGTTCTATGGCGTGGGCAAATATGGTATCTTGAAGAATCTTTCGAAGGATTCGGAGGGCAGGTAAAAAACAATCTAATGACGTTAAAAATCGGCGGTGAAGGACCGGTTGTAAAAAAAGAAATATCGATGAAAAATCCCTTACTTCTGGCAGATGAAGATAAATTATGGATAATGTCTTCTTTTGCTATTGTTTACTATGATGATAAGGACATTAAGTTTATAGCTGAGTTCATACATGAAAAAAGCCCGTTAGGTGATATTTCGAGTCCTTTCATATACAGAGGCAATCCCGCATTAATCGAAAAATCTTCATCAAATCTAAACCTGATAGTATTCGATGGTAAGGAGTGGACAAAAGAAAGGACTCTTATATCGGATATCGCAGATACTTTATGCTACTATTTCCGTGAAGAAATTAAAATTATATCTCAAGATAATGAGATATATTCCTTTCTTAAATTTGGAGAAACTCTTTACTACAGAAAAGGCTTGCCTCCTGATGAAGAGAATGATTTTGAATCGTGGGAACCCGTCTGTGCTGTTGGATTAAAGTGGTACCCGACTTTCACAGACAAAACTCCTGCTGTCTTTTTTGCTTCCGGCAACGAAGGTTTTAATGAAGAACTTAAAGGTATCCGATTATCAAATGGTATCTGGGAAGAAATCTTCTCATACAAAACGCCTTTATTGACTGAATTTGCAGTACATTCTATAGATACTAACAAGTTTGTTCTTCTTACGCAAATGTTCCCCGGCTCATTTAAAGCTATTGAAGTAGAGGGGAATGAAGTATTGGAGGAAATTCGTTACGGGGGTAGTCCCTTCTTCCCAACCAAAATGATGGGAAAATTTTATCTTACTTATGTTTTAATGATATTTATGCCTCTCGTTCTTGCTCTAATATTGTCGGGATTAATGCAAAAATATAGAATTACCCAATATGAAGAAAAAGATAAGACAGTACGTTTTGCCTCACTTGCCAAAAGAACATTTGCGCAAGTGATTGATGGTACAATTGCGGGTGCACCCTTAATTATTGGATTTCTTATAATGATGCCTGATTTTTTTGATTTGGAGAGAATGTTTTTTATCTTAAGTCCAGAGAATATGTTATTATGGGGTGGTGTTATCCTGGGAGGTCTTTTCTGGGCGTTATTATGGCTATTTATATTTTCCTTCACAGAGGGCAAGTATGGAAAAACACCTGGCAAATGGCTATTCCGCATTAAAGTTCTTGGAATGGACCTTGCCCCTTGCGGTTTCGGAAGAGCTCTTATCAGAAACGTACTAGAGCCCGTCGATGCATTCTTTAACTTCATGGTCGGTATAATGCTTATAGCTTTTACTGAAAATTGGCAAAGAATCGGAGATATGCTCGCCAAAACCATAGTAGTGGAAGATAGAGATTAGGATGGTTTTTTTAATATTTTTATCTTTATTCGCGAAAACAGATATAAAAGAATACCCTTATCTAATTCCTTACTTAAAAGGAGATAAATGGGGGTTTTGTGATATTGACAAAAATGTAGTTGTAGAACCTGTGTATGATCATTTATTTTTATTCAGTTACGGATGCGCTGCAGCTGCAAAGGGATATAAGGTTGCATTGATAAATTTAAGAAATGGTGAACCATTAACAGATTTTAAGTTTGATATTATATCGGAGTTCTTTTTGGCTACGCATCATCCATGCCCTCCTTACTATAAAGTAAAAAAAGATAATCTGGTAGGCGTTATCGATACTTTGGGTAAAATCCTTGTTCCAATTGAGTATGATGAGATAGAAACAGATCTTTGGTATGAAGATAAGGTATTCGTTGGAAAAAAGAACAATAAATCATGGCTAATTTCTTTAAGTGGAAAAATCCTCAGTAATAGGGGCTACGACGAAATCATTCTTCCTTTTGGGGCAAATCCTCCAGGGGCAAACTTCTTAATCGCGGTACTATATGATCAATTTGGATATATCTATATTACAGGTGAAGAAATAACACAGTTTAAATACGATATAAAATCACTATATTTTGATATGTCAAATAATGATGAATATTGTGAAGCCGTATTTTATGGTAAGCATGGTATAATAAATAAGAAAGGGAAAACTATTATTCCTTTTATCTATGACGATATACGATCTTTTGCTAATAACAACTTTATTGTTAAAAAAAATAACAAGTTAGGAGCTATAGATATCAACAATAAAATTGCTATACCTTTTGAGTATGACGAATGGTCATACTCTAATTACAAAAACCATCGTAATTTGTATTTTTTAATCTTTAAAAAAGGTCAAAAAGAACATTACTTTGACTCAACATTAACGAAAATTTCATTTTCAGATTATGATGATGTGAAATATATACATAACTATCAAGAATATTACGGAAAAGATGCTTTCATAGTAGAAAAGAACGGAAAATTTGGCATTGTCGATATCGAAGATAGTGTTATTGTTCCAATAGAATATGAAGATATTGATGAATATTGGGGTGAACTCTGTTCACATAAAATCAAAAAAGATGATAAATATGGGGTTGTAGTTTTAAAAAACAGACGGATTATATCGCCAAAATATGATAATATTAAATATTTTTGTGAAGGGTTAGCTGAAATTGAACTTAATGGTAAGTTCGGGTTTATTGATACTCTAGGAAAAGAAGTTATTCCTCCGATCTATCAAAAAACTAAGTGGGAGTTTACAAATAGCAGGGCTGCAGTTATGAAAAATAACAAATGGGGCTGTATTGATAATAAAGGCAAAGTAATTATACCCTGTGTATATGACGAAGCCGGAATATATGATAAACCGCCTATGATTTTGATAAACAATGATGAAAAAACTGCATTTTTTGATATTGATGGAAAACAGCTCACACCTTTTAAATACGATGATTATTTACTACCGTATAATAACTCACTATTTTCGGTTTTTGTTAACGGTAAAGAAGGGTTAGTCGATAAGAACGGGAATGAAATCGTCCCCCCGATATACGAATCTATTAATGTATATAACGATCCTATTTTTGGAGTTCGAAAAGACGGTAAGTTTTTTTACATTAAAAGAGGTGGTTTAGAATTTTTTGATGAATAAAGAGAGTTTTTTACATTATAATTGAAAAAGCAAATGAAAGGTGAAAATTTTATGAAAACTTTACTTTTATCTCTAATATGTATTTTAATTCTCTCAAACTGTAAAAATAATACTAAAAATGAACCAGTAAAAGTAGTCAGCGAAGAAGAAGCCATCAAATTTGTCGACGCTCATCTTCAAAAAATTATAAATAAAGAATATGATTTGGCATACGATGATTATATATATTATCTAAAAAACGAAGCCAGTATAGAGGATATTAAAAAACTTTTTGAACAAACCATGAAAGAAATGTATGGGGAATTAAAAGGTGTAGAGTACAAGTCTATAGCGTATGGCAAAACATCTACTATAGGTGGTACACTAAATACGGCTGCCTTATACTATAAAGCAGATATAGAGAAACCTGATACTTATGTGAAAGTTATAATCACAAAAATTTCCGACGAAATTAAAGTGGTACAACTCACTTATTTTAATTTTGTTGGTGAAATTTTGCCTGAGTGGGAATGATAAAGAGGTAGAATTAGGATGTTTTTTTTAATATTTTTATCTTTATTTGGGAAAACTGATACAAAAGAATACCCGTATCTGGTTCCTTATTTAAAAGGTGACAAATGGGGTTTTTGTGATATTAATAAAAATATAGTTGTAGAACCTGTATATGATGATGCAGATTTGATAAAAAATGAACGAGGATGGGCTAAGAAAGAAAATAAACTTGCTTTGATTGACTTAGAAAATGGCAAACGATTAACAGATTTTGAGTTTGATGATTTTTACAATAGGATAGAACATGGGTATATTGAGGTTTATAAAGGAAATAAGTACACATTAATTGATTATAAAAATGGCAAACCATTAACAAATTTAGAATTTGATGATATCTTACCACTTATTTTTGTTATGGATGGCCCTTTATTTCCCTATCTCAAAGTAGAAAAAGATAGCTTAAAAGGAGTTATTGATACTCTAGGAAATATTATAGTTCCCTTAGAGTATGATCGCCTCAGTGTTGCTTCCCTTGAACTCAAAGAAAAATTTTACATTGGAGAAAAGAATAAAAAATGGTGGTTAATTTCTTCTATGGGAAAAGTACTTAGTAATAGAGGTTATGACAAAATATTTCCTATTTGGGATAGCAACTTTGTAGAAGTAGAACTAAATGGGAAAGTTGGATATATCGATAATACAGGGGAAGAAATAACACCATTTATATATGATCGTGAATTTATCGTCATTGATGGGAGACAAGTACATATTCCTTCTTCGTATGTTGCGAGTAACGAAAAATACCGTGAAGTCAAAATAAAAGATAAATCCGGTGTTATAAATAAAAAAGGAAAAACCGTTATTCCTTGTATTTATGATGACATGAGCTCTTCTTTTAATAATGTTTTCATTGCTAAAAGGGATGGTAAAATAGGGGGAGTAGATACAAATAATCAAATTGTTATTCCTTTTGAATACTATAAATATTCTATAGAAATGAATAAGGAATATACAAAGGCACGACTATTAGTTTTAGAAAAAAATGGTAAGGTACATTGTCTTGACTCAACATTAAAGAAAATTCCTTTTTCAGATTATGATGATATAGAATATTTAAACGACTACCAAGACTATTACGGTAAAGATGCTTTTTTAGTCAAAAAGAACGAAAAATTTGGTATTGTTGATATCAAAGATAGTGTTATTGTTCCAATCGAATATGAAGATATTGACGGTAGTTATGATGAAATCTGTTCATATATAACTAAAAAAAATGGCAAGTATGGGCTCGTGATTTTGAAAAATAGGCGGACTATACCGCCAAAATATGATAATATTAAATATTTTTATAAAGGACTAGCTGAAATTGAATTTAATGGTAAGTTTGGGTTTATTGATACTCTAGGAAAAGAAGTTATTCCTCCAATCTATCAAAGAACTAAGTGGGAGGTTTCAAATAGCAGGGCTGCAGTTATGCAAAATGACAAATGGGGTTGTATTGACATGGAAGGTAAAGTAATTATACCCTACATATATAACGGAGCTGAAGTATATGATGAACCTCCGATGATATTGATAAACAATAATGGAAAATTTGCTTTTTTTGATATCGATGGAAACCAGCTCACATCATTTAAATACGATGATGTTTATTTGCCTTATATGCCTTATAAAACTGAACTCTTTACGGTTTATATTGACAAAAAAGAAGGGTTGGTCGATGCAAAAGGCGACGAAGTCGTGCCCCCAATTTATGATGAAATTAGAGGCAACTACGATCCTATATTTTGGGTTAAAAAAGGCAAAAGGTCTTTTTATGTCAAAAGAGGTGATTTAGAATTTTTTGATGAATAATGTATAATAAGGAGGTAAGAGATGAAGTTCAGAAGTTTATTGATTTTTTTATCAATACTGTTTATTGTAAATGCCTATAATAAATCAAATAAGAAGGTGCAACTAAAATTCTCGCCGGAACCTGGTTGTAATTACATATATAAGATTACCGAAAAGAAGGATATAATTAATAAGATTGGGACAAATACAATAAAAACAAAGGATTCAGAGGAGACTTACATTACAGTAAAAGTTTTGGGTATAGATAGTTCCGAATGTCTTCAATTTGAAGTTAATTTCGATTCTTTATTTTTTTACGGAGAAACTCCTGCAGGGGAAATAGTATATAATTCAAATAATCCTACAGATGAGTCTAATCCGGCGGCGATGGCCAATACGCAGATAGGAGAAAAATTTATTTATAAGGTTAAACCTAATGGTAAGGTAGTAGATGTCATTGGTTATGAGAAGATATTTGAAAAACAGCGGAAAACGATTAAAAATTTAGGAGTGGAGACTGTATCAGATGAAATGTTGAAAGCTCTTAACGAGCAAAGAAAAGAATCCCTGTTATATATTTTTAAAATGTATTTCCGGGAGATGCCGGTAGATTCTGTAATAGTTGGATATAAATGGAATTTGGAGACAAAACCAATTAAACCATTTCCTATGAATATTAAAGAACAATATAAATTTGTTGAATTAAAAGACAGTATAACAATATTTAAAGTAAAAGGAGCGATTTTACCAAATCCAGAGCCCGGTATGATAGGCCTAACAAAAATCCAATATCTTACAAGAGGACGACTTGAAGGCACCTTGGAAAATAACATTTTCACCGGCATGCCTTACAAGATAATGATCAAACAAGATTTTGAGGTCTCTTCAGATATGCCCATGTCATCTAATATACAATCAAGCGTTTCTATCACTCAGGAAATCAAAAGTTTATTTCAGATGGAGTTGTTGAAGAGATATAATAGCAAAGAATAAACATTGTTTTTTGACTCATGACCCACGACTCGTGACTGATGACTAGGTGCGAAGCATCCCCGTCATTGGTCTTTTTTTACTAATTCACTAATCAACTAATTTACCATTTCACTAATTTAATGTACGTAATTTCTCAAACTATTGACATACTAATTACGTCCATTAAATTAACACTATGAATATCGTTTGTTTGATTTTTCGACTGGTGACTGTGGATTCGAGACTCATGACTCGGTGTTTCGCACCGTATGAATATTGTAACAAAATCAACTAATTTTAACTAATTGGTTATATTTTTACCTATATTTAGTTCAATTTAAGGTTAAAGTCTTGACTTTTTTAACTTTGATGTTATTTTATACTAAAAGGAGGCTTTATGAAAGGTGAAAATATAGGAAAAATAGTTGCTAAAAATATAAAAAGTCTAAGGGAAAGAAGAGGATTGACTCAAGAGCAGCTTGGCGATTATCTTGATATCTCAAAAGAACAGGTAAGCTATATTGAAAACCTTAAAAGGCCTATTGATGTTATAAAACTAAAGAAGGTCGCTGACCTTTTTGGAGTGCAAGTTGATGATTTAATGAGCGAAAAGATGACAAGGGATTTAGAAATTGCTTATTCTTTTAGAACGGATTTTTTAGACGGTAGTACCTTAAAAGCTGTTGCTTTTTTAAATGAATTTTCAAATGATTTATTAAGATTGAGGGAAATGTCTTAATGGGCTGCAGTTCACTAAAGAAAAAGGCTGATAAGTTCAGAAAAGAGTTAAAACTTTCACCCATAGCTCCTGCTGATGTTGTTGATGTATGTAAACTAAAAAAGATAAATCTTATCTTCAAGCCTTATAGTAGAGAAAGTTTTTCCGGAATTTCTATGAAAATAGAGGAGGAAATGTTTATAGTTGTTAATAGCTCAAAGACACTGGGACATCAGAACTTTACTATAGCACATGAATTTTATCATCTTTTTTATGAGAAGGGTTTCGAAAAATCAATTTGTAAAATCTCTAATATTGAAGAAGAAAACGAAAGAGACGCCAATTATTTTGCCATTAATTTTCTGGTTCCCGATAAGGCGGTTGCTAAATTTTTTGGGGATACAAAGGGTGATCCTCAGGTAAGTGATATTGTTAGATTCGAATCGATATTCAAGGTTAGCCATAAAGCTATGCTGATAAAGTTGCAGAATATGGGAATGGTTACTGGAGAATATGTAAAAGAAATTGAGGGCGGTGTTATTAAATTGGCTGAAGAGATGGAAATAGATAATAGTCTTTATCGCCCAACTGAAAAATTGCAGATCTTTTCAGATTATGTAATGCTTGCAAGAAAGGCTTATGAGGCAGATAAAATTTCTATCGGCAAATTTGAAGAATTATTATATAAACTTGGTTTGACAATAGAGAACTTGTACTCAGATGAACAAATTAAACGAGATATGGATAAATACGGTGACGTGTGAGAATAAAATTGTTTTAGATACCGATGTTATTTCAAGTTTTGCGTGGGTTGAAAGATTCGATATTATTATAGAGTTGTATTCTCCAAATGTTATAATCCTTGATGTAGTAAAAGACGAATTAATTAAAGTCAAACATCTTTTTAATAGAGTAAGCAAGTATATCGAGAGTCAAGATATCGAATTGCTAGAAATGGATCCCTATTCTGATGAAGGTTTAGAGTACGCTCGTTTTTTGAAAGATTTATGGTCGATTGGCAAAGGAGAGGCAGCATGTATGGCTTATTGCAGATATCATAATTGTATTTTAGGAAGTAATAATTTTGCAGATATACTTAATTACTGTAAAAAATTTGGCATACAAATAAAGACTACTGTCGAAATTATGATAGAAGCATACGAAAATGAACTAATTGACTTTAGAATAGGCTCAAGGATGTGGAAAAAAATGATAGAAAAAAGAAGAAAATTACCTTACAAAACCTTTCAAGAAGCTATAGATATCTTCAAAGAAAAAAGAGAGGAAAATTAACCTTGCCAATCAAAGAAATGATTGAAAAAAGTTAGGAGGTAAATATGGCTAAAAATAGACCATATGGTGATAAGAAAAGAAAAGGCGCGGTGAAGGGCAGATCTCAAGTGCGTAATCCCAAGACCGGGAGATTTGTTAAGAGAGATGCAAAGACAGGAAGGTTTATAGATCAGAAGAGTGACGATAAAAAATTTAAAGGAGTTAGAAAAGAAAGGTAAAATTTTGGAAGAATCTGATGGCGTTTAATTGGCCCAATGCCAAGAGTTGTCTTCTCATATTATACCTTAACATATAAGGGAGTTAGTCTTGATGGAATTATATAATAACTTCCAAGATCATGAATTTGTTAAAAATGTTTTGTCAGAAGGGAATGAAGTTTTCAAAGGAAGAGATATCGACATAAGAAGAATTGAGTTTGAACCTGATCCACCATTTAATGAGTATGAGTTTTTTATTCATAATGTGGGTTATCGCTTATTCGCTTTTATCCATACAGGTCAAGTCCCTTTTTTTCTGTAAAATTCATTGAGCCACCAATTCCTTATTTAGTTTATATTCATCTTTTGTTCTTTGTAGTTCTTCCATAAATTCTTCTTCTGATTCATTTTCTTCAAGAGAGTC
>Ga0307432_1001484_pt1 | contig 14147 bp, 16 predicted proteins | sample SalMarWE160150MG_FD_202158 | JGI IMG/M metagenome (GOLD analysis project Ga0307432, IMG submission 202158) | Salt marsh sediment microbial communities from the Plum Island Ecosystem LTER, Massachusetts, United States - WE1603-150 | ecosystem: Environmental > Aquatic > Marine > Intertidal zone >...
TCAAAGTACTTTTGTTTCCTCGGGCGATGAATCCCATATGGTTTGAAGTCGGAGGTCAAAATTTTCTTAAACTTACCCAAATGGTTCTTAATATTCGGATAATTATTAATATTTGACCTGACCTCTAGATCTGCATATATTAGAAAATATTTATTCATAGGATTGCCGTAGTATTTTGCTAATTCTTCAGAAGTATAATATGGCTTAATTTTTTTCTTTTCAGTCTTGTTAAATCCAATTTTTTTTATTTCGTTTTTTCTTAGTATAAAAATTCCATCACCTTTTTCAAATTCAGGGCTCTTTAAAACCTTCAAGTGTTTTTTTGTGATGAAATCCTGCAAAACATCAATTCCGTTTCCAATATCTGCCTTTTTAAGATGGAAGTTCCCGCGGGAAAAAATTTTTTTGAGAACTTTTCTAGTATCAATATTTACAAAAGTAATCGGTTTATCAGTTTCTGTAGGATCAATTTCTGAATTAAAATTCATGATTTTATCGTTTTTCTTGGGTAATTCAAAATATCCACGGAGTGTATCTATGGGGATCTTCTTATCAATCACTTTGTAATAGTCAACATCATACGGTTCAGTAGTCTTGGTCTTTTCCAAGACAAAAACCATTGTTTGAATACTGGCATCTTTAAAAACCTTAAACTCGTTGAAATCAAAGAAGGATAATAATTTTGTTTCAGACAAAATCTTTTTTCTTAAAATTGAAGCTCCATCACTTGTCACCCAATTATTTTGGGCAATGAAACTGTGATATCCTCCTTTTTTTAAGAGATCTATTGATTTGCACGTAAAGAAGTACCACATATCCATATACTTTTGATAATATTTTTTCATGTTTGTTCGTTTTACCCAATCGAAAGCTTCCCTACCTTTATCCTCCTTAATGTATGGGGGATTACCTATTATTACATCAAACTTACCTTCCCGTAAAATTTTCCCAAAACCTTTGTCACTGTCTTTCCAGTCAAAAGGTTTGACTCTTTTGATTTTTTCTATGTTCGAAGTTAGTATTGTTTGCTCAAAGTAAGATGAATCAACTAACGAGTTGCCACATCTTATGTTAGCGTCAATGTTCGGCAATGCCCGTTCTTGAAATAGTTTAAGTTGTTGGTTTACGCTCTCTTTTGTTTCATTTTCCAGAACTTTTAGCAGCAGACTCAATTTAGTTATTTCTACCGCTTGAGGGTCAATATCTACTCCGAATATGTTGTTGAGGAGAATCCTTTTTCTAACTTCCGTGGTAAGGTGCCACTGATTTTCTTTTACTTGATAAATTTCTTTTTTATATTTTTTAGGATTTTTTTGATAATATGAAAGGTGATAGTCAAGTAGATAAGAATAAGCTCTTACCAAAAAAGTTCCCGAGCCCGACGCCAGATCAAGTATCTTTAAATTTTTAATTTTTTCGGGCGATTTTCCGATTACAAGTTGACCAATTGTATTTTTTATAATATAATCTACAACATAATCGGGAGTATAGTATACCCCACCAGCTTGTCTAACTTCTGGTTTTTCTTCAACTTTGGCTTTATGTGTTGGAGTAAGCCTGATATTTTTTCCTAAAAACTGTTCGTAAACATTTCCAAGTATTTCGATACTGAGTATAGAAAAATCATAGGGGCTATGAGGATAATATAATGTTGAAATAATTTTGCTCAACACACTATCATCTATTGAAATGGAGGTTGTTAGTTTGTCATTCTTAAAATCAAATATGCCACTATCATATTTATTTTCAGCATTTTCAAAATGTATCAGAAGCTTTGAATAAACATCTCCAGAATTAGTAAGATTTCTCAATCGCTCATAAGGTTCAATACTCCTATCTTCACATATTCTCAAAAACAATATCCGGTTTAGGGTCTCTTGAACACAATAGTTCAACTCTGAAATTGACAAACTTGGATTATTTCGAGCAATATTTTTGGCTAAGTCCACGCGCCATGTTTCAATTTCCTGAAGAAATACATCATCAACTTCTGTGGTGCCTTTCTTTCCTTTTTTAGATTTAGCAAATCTATCAAAACTACCTTTTAGAACAGCATCTTTTGAAAAAAATTCAGATATCCTAACAAACTTGGAGATGTAATCTTCATAGTCTATGACTAGAATCCTTCCTACAGATGGATTATCTTTTGCATTAGGCTTAATTTTACAGTCATAAACAGCTAACGTACGAAAATTTGTTAAGATTGAAAGAGGAATTTTTGAGTTCCAAGCGTACCGCTTCAATTGAAATGCGGGATCTGGATCAGCTTTAATGTTCACAGATGGCTTCTTTGTTTCAACAAAAAAAACCCTGTTACCACCTATTCTAAATGCGTAATCAGGAGCTTTGTACTTGCCCCCAATTCTTATCGCATCCTCATTTATGACTTCCTTGTATTTTTCAGATAGCCCTTGGTCGTTATTAACATCCCACCCCAAAGCAACAAAAAATTTATCAACAAATTCTTTTCGCAATTGAGCCTCTTTATAATTCGATTTAGAATATTGCTCAATATTATCCTTAAAAACAGTAACCAAGTTTTCAATAATCTTAAGTTCTTCGCTCATTGTATTGACTTCCTAATTGGTCAAAGTTCAGACACTTGATACCTTTAGCTTTAACCTATTGTCTAATGAGCATCTTATTAGATCGTTCATAGTATAAAATTTTCCACTTAATATCCCAAAATGGTTGCAATTTGATAGTGGAAATATAATTCATAACTAGACGATAAACATTAGTCAAGATGCCCACGTAACAGGTTTTGTTTGTAAGTCATCAATCGACTCTTTCCTAATATTTTCTAGGGAAAGCTGTTTTTTATTTTTTCTATTGATATAGTAAGTATATAGTGTTGGGGAGAAACCACAAAAAACCTTGAACTTAAAATAACATCAACTTATACTTACAGGTTAACATTAGTATTATTAGTATACTAATATGATTGTGGGTTTGGGGTTAAAATTTAATCAAAAAAACTTCACGAAGTGGTTTGAATAAGTTTTTTACGCAGGTACTACCATTCTATCTGAAAGGCGCTGTGGAATGGTGACAGGTTTCATCCTTTCCTCTTTGGTATATTGCGGGGTTTAGGGTTTGGTTTACGACAAAGAAAGCGGAGTCTTCAGCATTCAGACAATCAATCTAACTAAGAGATTTGCCAAAAAGAAGCATAGGGGAGTCTTCGGTTTTCTGCGAAGAAACCAATCAAACAACAAACACAATGATGTTACAGTAGCATTGGACAAAGTCAACATCAAAATCCACTCCGGAGAACTCTTCGGACTTCTTGGACCAAACGGCTCTGGAAAAACTACAACAATCAAATGCTTATCTACAATCCTGATTCCAGACGAAGGCACAGCCATCGTAAACGGTTTTGATATTAGCAAAGAAACATCCATGGTCCGGGCAAGTTTGGGAATGGTTGTGGGCGGGGAGAGAACATTATACTGGAAGCTTACAGCCAGAGACAATCTCATGTACTTCGCTTCGTTGTACAAAATGCAGAGAAGACACGCAAAAAAAAGAATCGAAGAACTCCTAGAAACTATGCAACTCTCTGACCGAGCAGACGAGAGACTGGAAGACTACAGCACAGGCATGAGACAGAAAGTCGCCATAGCCCGAGCCCTGCTACATGACCCGCCAATCCTGCTGCTGGATGAGCCCACCTTAGGTTTAGACCCAAATTTCGCGAGGCAGATTCGCAACCAAATAAAAGAGCTTTCAGAGAAGCAGGGAAAAACGGTTCTTCTGACCACCCATTACATGGATGAAGCTGACCAACTGTGCGATCGGGTAGCATTCATAAACAACGGCAAAATCGTCGCAGTTGACACCCCAAACAGGCTCAAGGCAATGGTGAAAGAGAAGGAACTTGTAGAAGTGGTTGTTTACCGTCCACCAGCGGGCATCGAAAAGCACATCCGTTCCCTGTTACCCGACGCAGAAGTTATCAAGCTTATTCCCGGCGATGAGGATGAAGGAAATCCTTCGAGAATCAAAATAATCGGGGGAACCGCAGAAGAACATGTGGGAACAATTATTGATGCGCTCAGACAGAAGAACGTTCGCATTGGCAGCTTAAACGTTGGTGTTCCTACGCTCGAAGATGTCTTCATCAAGTTAACTGGCGCAAAACTCACGGAGGACGGAATATAACAGATGCTGAAAAGCAGCTATCAGCAGTCTGTTTTACGTAGCAATCTCTTTGTTGTCTGGAACGAGCTAGTTAAAAACATCAAGTCCCTGCTGGCATATCCGGCTATCCTAGTTTTCTGGGCAGTATTTCCTATTTTCTGGTTCATTCCCTTCATCCTTCAGGGACAAGCCTTTGTAGGCGGTTTAGAGAGCGCGAGTTTTGCACAAATCACTGGCAGTGGAGAATATGTTCCTTTCATTGTGATAGGTGCCGTCCTCAACAGTTACGTAAACACTCTGCTTTACGGCATGGGAGAAAACATAAGACGCGAAGCATACCAAGGAACACTGGACTACGTGCTCGCCGCTCCATGCAACAAAGCTTACGTACTAATCGGAAAAGCCCTAAGCGAAAGTCTCTCCAGCACAATCTTCGCCGCTAGCCAACTCACCATCTCTGTACTCCTCTTCGGAATGAATTTGACTTTGGGAGTGATGCTTCCGGTGTTTTTCATAGTTATTCTATTGATGCTGGGATTGTATGGCATGTCCCTCATCTTGGCTGCCTTATCTCTCATGTACAAACAATCCTACGACCTCTCGCAGACCATAGGATATGTTTTCTACATTTTTGCTCCTGTACGCTATCCCGTTGAGAGCCTGCCAACTTGGGCTCAAATCTTCGGCAAGCTCATTCCTCTTACATACGCCCTTATAATTGTGAGAAGCTTCATGCTTCTAGGAACGAACTTTTCAGCCGTCTATTTTGAGGTTCTAGCGCTCTTGATCATCGACATCGTCTTGTTACTTGCTGGCTTCTATCTGTTCAGCTGGATGGAGGAGAAAACAAAGAAATCTGGAACCATAAGCCACCACTAAGGAGAAAAATAGATTGAACAAAAACAACAAAGAACACAGGTTGCGGGAAGTCAAATGTCCGACTGGATTCAACTGGAGCAACCTAAAGGCTGAACTGAAAGCCGTCTGGGAATCCAATATCAAAGACTGGAAAATCGACTTTGCTTACCCGGTAAGTTTCATCCGCCAACTGATTTCTCCCCTCGTCTTCCTGCTGCCTTTCCTCATCTACGGCCTTGCTTTAGTTGGAGGAAGATACAGCCCAAACCTAAAACAGCTGGTTGGAACAGACGATGTGGTAGCCTTCATCTTCACCGGTTACATCATGATGGGATTCATTGGAACAGCCGTTTGGGCAATGGGATTCAGCATAAGGAGAGAACGATGGTTTGGGACGTTAGAGGCAATTTACGTGACGCCTAGCAGCCGCTTGGGTCAAGTATTAGGGATGGCTTTACACAGCACAGTTCATCAAATCTTGGGTACAATCATCCAGTTTATCGTCATATACCTCACCTTCGGTTTAGCCTTAAAGATCGAGGGGATCTTGCCCGCTCTAGGGATTTTTGCCCTAATGATGCTCGCATTATACGGTTTCGGAATAGTAATCTCAGCTTTAGGTTTGATTTTAAAGGAGGGCTGGGTGGTCTCCGACAGCCTCTACAGCATCATGATGATCCTCTCCCCTGTAGCTTACCCCTTAGCTGTGCTTCCCACCGTGGCTCAACAGGCAAGCTACCTCTTTCCAACCGCACCGGCTTTGATTGGAATGCGAAGTTTCCTGATAGAGAATTATCAACCAGAGGTTGTTGGCAACGTCTTTCTGCATCTCTTAGCCTTGGGCGCAGCTTGGATTCTCTTCGGCATAGTTGTGTTTCGTGTAACTGATGTTTATGTGCGAAAGAGGGGTATGCTCAAGAAATTCTAAAATCAACCAACAGGAGTGGTTATGCTGTAAACGGGGTGCTTGTATGATACAGGTTTACCACACAAAACTGAATGGTGTTTGGTATGGTGCCGCGGTGCAGGATGAGCAAGTTCTTGCCACATGCTTTTCTGTTGAAGAACCGGATTTGAGACGCCTACTACGGAGGCTACCAGATGGTATTCCGTTTCAGGTTGCAGAGGAACCTAATCAGCTCCTAACAAATGTTCTGAGCGCTCTAGAGGAGGTCTTCAACGGGAAGGACAGAAAATCCTACGGGTTCAAGATAGCCACGGCTCATCTTTCCAGCTACACAAGAAAGGTTCTCAATTGCACGTGTCTGGTTCCTGTTGGATACGTGACATCGTATGGTGCCATAGCCAAGGTTGTTGGGGGAAGCGCAAGGTCTGTGGGGCGCGTTGAGGCATCAAATCCGTTTCCTTTGCTGATTCCCTGCCACAGGGTTGTTCGTTCTGATTTGAGTATAGGCGGCTACGGATACGGAGAGCAGATTAAGATGGAGATTCTTCAGAGGGAAGAGAGAGGCTACGAAGAGTCAAGGGGACTAAAGGTGGAGGAGAGAGAACTGTCTCTGTTTCCAGCAGAATGTGTTAAACAAAAACAGGGATAGCTTTTAAGAGGCTAAAGAAGCTCATATACACCAAGAAATTTAGGTTCTCTGATGGAGAGGAGAAAATGGTGAGGCGCGGGGTCTTTGTGGGAAGATTTCAGCCATTTCACAAAGGACATCTGGAAGTTATAAAAAAACTCGTTGATGAAGTTGATGAGCTGGTTATAATTGTGGGCAGTTCCCAGTACAGCCACAGGCTCGATAACCCCTTTACTGCTGGCGAGCGCATCACCATGATCCGAAGGGCAATGGAGGAGGAGGGAATCCAGTTGTCGAGAATCTGGATTATACTGGTGCCGGACGTTCATCAACACGCGCTATGGGTCTCCCAGATAGTGGGGTATTCCCCAAAATTTGATGTAGTTTACGCTAACGAGCCGTTAACTAGTCGACTTTTCATGGAAGCTGGGTTCAGAGTCGAGTCAATGCCTTTCATAAAGCGGGAGGTTTACTTGGCTACGGAAATTCGGAAACGCATGTTAGCTGGAGAAAACTGGAAGGAACTTGTCCCAAACAGTGTTGCCAGTTTCATAGAAGAGATTGATGGTGATGCGAGGCTTCGGGAACTAAACAAAACTGACACTGTTGACTGAATTAGTCCATTTGTGGCTTTACTTCCTTTTTTGAAATGAACAGGTTATAGAGGTGTCTTGCGGCTAGAGCGGTTAGCCAGCCGCTGACAATAAAGACAGTGCCTGGAAAAGATTGGATAGTGGAGTTTAGCAGAAACGTTTGAAACAGAAAGAAGACGATAGCCATTGTCGCTATTGATGCTAGACCAAACTTTCTTCCATATTTTCGTGTTGTTTGAATGCTAAGAAGCCCAAAGAAAAAGACGTCGCCTAATCCTAGACGAGAAAACCCACCCACAGACGGAAACATGGGTAGTTCAATAAACGCAGGCAATCCTAATTCAAGGACTCGATTAAATGACTTTATCATATCCTTTGTGATTAGAACTTGAATAATATCCATAATAGTTAGTAAGGTGGCAAAGGCAGCAGTCGTTTTCCATGTAAAGAGGTTCCCCAGGTAAACTGAGATGCCGATACCGAATATTATGGCAAAGAAGTTGAAGAGGAAAATGTTCCAGAAATATAGAAATGACAAGATGAACAGAACAGGCGGCACTACTGCCAGATACCATTTTGGCACAAAAAGAAAAGTGAACAAGAAGAGAATAGCAGTATAGGCAAAAAGGAAGATGCCCAATAGAGCATGCTCAGGGATAGCCAATAGTACAGTTACCATTGTGCCCATGGCTACTACCAACAAGATTATGTGTTTCAGGTGAAGTTCTTGCCCGCCTAAGAGCTGGTCAACTTTCTTGTCTAATCTGGAGTAAAGAAAGACCACGATCACTCCGATCAGAAAGAGAACTGACGGAAGCAAAACATCAACTATCATGCCCGCAGATATAGAAGCCCCCAAAGATTTACCTTACGGTCAACCAGAAAGAAACTAGCCAAAAGTTGGGTTTTCCTGTTTTGCTTGGCTTTATAGTTAATTTTAATCAATTCTACGTATGGAGCAACTGCATGCAAAGGTTATTAAAAGCCAAAAATTATATAAGTTTGTATAATTTTATTGTAGATGGTAAAAGAAAAGGTAAGGTAGAAGAGAATATGACCCAAATTGAGCGCGCGCATTACATTCATGAGCCACGTCTCGACACTATTTTAATGGTGGAGAACGCGATTAAAGAGAGTGGGTCATACCCAACAAAAAAAGAACTTCTGGAAAGTTTACCGAAAAAAATTCAATACCAAACTTTTAAACGAATATTAAGTTATTTGGAAAGTTCGAACAAAATAATGTTCGATAGCCGAAAAATTATCTGGATTTTTCCTGACAATCCCAAACTAAAGAGTCTCCTAGAGACAAGCGTAAAACTTAAAATCTAGTCACGAATAACCGAATCGCCGTTCATACTCTTTGTGGTCTGAGAAAAACTCTAAAACACAAACGATTTTCTTATTATTCTCAGCAATAATAGTGTAAATTAAACGGCTCTCTTTACCAGCATCTATTCTGAACAGATTATATACAGCATATTTTTTAACATATATTTTCGCCCATTTCTTTTTTTCAATTTTGTCCCCTGCAAGCATATTCTCTTTAAGAGCCTCTAAAACCGTTCTTATTCTTTTATACAATTCACAGCCTTTGTCTAAACCCGAAAAAAATGCCTCAAAATCGGGAGTTCCCCGCAATTCATCAGGCGGCTCACGTTTTCTCAAGCGGATTCAACAGAGTCCAATTAGTTCTTTTTGCTCTTATGATTTTCCGCATCTAGTACATATGTCGCCCATTTTTGGTTTCACAATCAAATTTTCTCTATTGTTTTTCTATCCATAATATTCAAAAACATGATGGGTTCTCTTCGTCCCTTTTGTTTCGGAAGCAATTTGAATCCATATTTTTTATAAAAAACTATTGCCGTTTGTATTGCATTTAGGACTAAAAACCTACAGCCTACCTTTTCCGAAAGTTTCAATGATTGGGCATGACAAAAATCACAGACATATGTGCCAATACCATGTTCATACTGCAAGTCTTTACATACTGCCAATTGACTAATTTGAAGTGCGGGATAGTTTTCTCTGCCAATAGGTAGCTTATCTTCTTCACTCATTTTTTGTTTTCGTAAATCTGCCATACTAAGTGTTACAAATCCAACCAATAGCCCTTCATAAAAAAATAGATATGTCACACCTAAGCGTTCATTTTGAAAATCCATTGCCTCTGTATGGATGAACTCGTCAATTTCTTCTTTGCCACAAGAAAAATCGCCTATTTTATGTCTTTCCGATAGAATTGCGAATTCTATGTTATCTAAGTTCATTCTAAAATTAATGTATAGAACGGACTAAAAAGAGTATCTTTTCAAAATAGCTTTTGCTCGTTTGATGCGTTCAACGTCTTTAGCCGATGGCTCCCGCTTCAGTTCCTTCTCAAGTTCGGCAAACTGCTCTTCTGTCAATAGAGGAATTGCCTTCGGTTTCATCGGTTATCACTCCTACTTATACGCATATATTAGTAATTGCGCGCGCCTATAAATCCTTATATGATTTTTATATAAAATTTATGCTTCAGTAATATATGTTCGGTAAACGATATGTAGTTTAGTTCATCCAAGCTTTAACTTTTTCCGCCTTTTTCGTTATTTAGGTTTTCCACGGTTTTTAAATGCGTTTGACTAATTTTTTTCTTTATTTTTCTTGCCTCTTCAGAAAACCCAACTGGTTGTTAGGTTATGCATATATACGGCGGGGTATTTGCTTTTGAGGATGGTTCGGAAATGAGAAGCCGGTCTAAGCTAACGCCAACAACATTTCTGGTAACTGTGAACATACTGGTTTACATCTACACTTCGGTGGTGGGCGGAAATTTCATCCAAACAAGCAGCAGCATCTTAATTCAGCTTGGGCAATTCAACATCAACGTATTGAATGGCGAGTACTGGCAACTGTTAACATCAATTTTCGTTCACGTGGATATAGTTCATCTTGCACTAAACATGCTATTCCTGATTATATTCGGTTTAAGAGCCGAAGAACTCTTCACAACAGAAGAATACTTTTCCGTCTACATGCTCTCAGGACTCTCAGGCAGCCTGCTGACGCTCTTTCTGATGTCCCCGTACACTCTTTCCGCTGGGGCTTCAGGAGCAATATTTGGAATGTACGGCGCAGGCATCATATACATGCGAAAAACATTCGGTCAATCCATTGTAGGAGCATTGTTATACGCATTTATGCTGTTAATGCTGAGCACAGGCGCAGGCGTCAATATAGTTGCCCACTTTGGTGGTCTTGCAGCTGGGTTGATAATTGGTTACGCCTTGGCAAAATCCCGCAGAGACGTGTTCTGGATAGAAAACTATTGATGACAAAGTTGAGTTCGGTTAGCTGGAGACTACCCCAGAGACGTGAAATGTGTCTCCAACCTTTGCCTTGAAAATTCGGGAAGCACTTTCCTGATTAACGGCTACTTCAAGAAAGTTGCTGCTGCCGATTAATGCCAAGGGAGTGCCAGATGGAACTTCGCCGTAGGCTGAACAGAACCGTATGGTCAAGGTTTTGCCGCCAAGCCTAACAAGAAGAGAGTTTCCTTCATGAAATCCCATTTTCTCAAGGTCTTCTAATGTAATGTTGCTGACGATGTTGCCGAAATCGTCTATGTGAAGAACCTCTCCAAGCAGTTCTCCATTTCTTGCGTTTGGTTTCGCGAATTCAGGAAGGCTGTAATCTTGTATTGCTGGTCCAAAATCAGAGGGTTTTATTCCTTCTGTTAGATGTGCGGCTGCTGGGGCGAAGATGTCTCTTCCGTGAAAAGTTTTTGACACTTGGGATAGCATGTATTTTGGGTTGTCTATTTTGTAAACGTTTGTTATGTGTTCTTTGTGGGCAGCCAGCATGAGGAGCCCGTTGTCGGGTCCAACATAGAGGCTGCGGTTGGTTTCTGCGATTACTGGGCGTCTTTTTGTTCCCACGCCAGGGTCTACGACTGCCACGTGAATTGTGTTTGGGGGAAAGTAGGGGGTGGCTGAAGCTAGGACATAGGCGCCCATGCGGATGTTAAACTTTTCAATTTCATGAGTTATGTCCACGATGCGGGCTTGGGGGTTAATGGAGAGGATTACGGCTTTCATTTCCGCTACGTAAGGGTCCTTATGACCGAAATCAGAGAGCAAAGAGATTATGGACATGGAACCTGCCCTGAAACCAAATGATGAATTGCCATATTTAATAAATGTTCTCGGAAACTAGTATCTGAGTGAGAAGAGTTGCAAGCTGGTGAAGTGGTCTCCCTGAAAGTGCTCAGTGAAAGAAAACACTGCAAAGTTCTATGTTATCCAAGATTTGAACAGGAAGAATTGGGGAGACGCGTCAAAGAGTTGGAGAGGCTCGGAGTCCAAGCTTTGGAGTTCACGGGAGAAAAGAGGGTTTTTGAGGTGCCGGTTCTGGGGAAAGGCTGCGTGGGCATAGTTGTTGTAGCATACACGAATTCAGGGAGAGCCGCTTTGAAGATTCGCAGAGTTGACGCTGACAGGAAGGAAATGTTTCATGAAGGGGAAATGCTGAGAAGAGCGAATGCCATAGATGTTGGACCAAAACTGCTTGATATAAGCGAAAATTTTCTTCTCATGGAGTTAATTGAAGGAACACACTTTCCAGAATGGATTGAATCATTGGGAGAAAGAGAAGTGCAGTCGCGTGTTCGCTGGGTTTTAAAGGATATTTTGGAGCAGTGCTACAGGCTTGATGAGGCTGGCTTGGATCATGGAGAGCTAAGTAATGCGCCGAAACACATTATCGTTGACGCCGATGACCGCCCTTATCTGTTGGATTTTGAGACAGCCAGCATCAACCGGAGAGTTTCGAATGTTACTTCCGTCTGCCAGTATCTTTTCTTGGGAAGCCAGATTGCAGATAAAGTGAAGGAGAAGCTGGGGAAAGTTGACGAAAAACAACTGATAAACGCGTTACGAACTTACAAGCGGAAACGAACAAAAGAAAACTTTGAAAAACTTGTAGAGAAATTCTTGTAACAGAAAAAACATTAATGAAAGGCTGTTTGCCGTGTATTCTTTCCAAGTTTCGGAAATACTGTTTTTTCTTTTTTTGGTTTTGCGCGTGAGCATTTTTAGATAGTTTCATGCGTGTTTTAGATAAACATTTTTAAAGAAGAATCGTCGTGGTTTCGCCTTAAAGACGGAGGTCATGACTTGACTAAGAAAAGCAAGAAAGCTAAAGCTGCAGGTCTGGAACAGCATAGGCAAGCCCTAAGGGCAAAGAAGATGAAGAAGAAAGAAAAAAAGAAAGTCACCATTCCCGCAAACTATAGGAAAAGATAGCCCTTTTAAAACTAATTCGGGTTTGGGGTTAAAATTTAAGTCTATTTGGGAAAAAAGGGGGAGGTGCGGGAGAAGTGGAGAAATCTCCAAATATAACATGAACGTAGGTTCATAACAAAAATGGAAAGGTGAACTGTTGAATACACTCGGTCACATTTTTTTCGCTAATCTACTATTGGTTTTAGGCGCTCCCTCAATCGTATCTCCAACAACCCTAATGGTAACAAGCATAGCAGCGGTAATCACGGACCTAGACCACATCGCCCACTTGCGAACAGCAATGAAGACACGCAGATTCAAATCTGAAACCAGAACCCGCTGGCACGAACTGCCCGGACTACTACTGGCAATGTCAATCTCAATCGCCATCATGTTATTCTCTGCATCGCTGGGGCGATCCCTGCTCATAGGTTTTGTGAGCCACTATTTCCTTGACCTCTTAACACGACCTACAAGACCATTCTATCCCTTAAGCGAAAAAGTGGTGTTTCTGGGGTTGGCACCGAGGAACCTGAAAAAACTGACCGCCTACGATACCGTCCTAACAGTAATATTGGGGGTGATATTGATTGCAAGTCTCCATGGCCAAGGCATTCTCAGCATTTAGTATGATTCTGAAACCAGTTCTAACCCGATTCCCCATCTTAAGACAAGTGGACGCAAACATGATCTCAGGACTAGGTTTAGCATTCACGCCAATAGCTTACCTGCTACTCTCCGAGAGAGCCATCATCGCCTCCATAATCACCATTTTTCTTGTCTTGCTACTGGACACCCTTGACGGCATCGTAGCCCGCGCCAAAGGACAAACGTCCTCTAAAGATGGCTGGATGGTGGACGTTTCAGTTGACAGAATCAGCGAGGCAATAATCTCCCTTGCATTAAGCCGCGTCTTCATTCTGCTCACCATCCTCAACATGGGCTTAGCCTTGCTGAGCTGTCACTACGAAAAACATGCAATAATCCCCCTCAGACAAGCCACACTTTTAATACTCATAGCCTATTACGTGTTGCAGTCACAACCAGCCGTCTTTATCCTAGACCAGATTCTTTTCCAATGGTAACACCAAAGGAACTGACCGTTAAGAAATCCGTATGTATTAAAGGAAACTAAGCTTCTCCAAAAACTAGTCGGTCAGTAACTAAACATACGGCATGGAACACTTCGTCGGAATCCAGCTCGTCTGTGGCGAGAACAAGATTGAAGGGTGAAAGGTCGTGACCTAAATCGAACCCGTAGAGACCATCATATATCTGTCTGGTTCTTTCATCTTTTTCTTTCAGAGCTTTTACCGCCTCTTCAATGCTGATATCGTCTCGATTTACCACCCTCTTGGCTCTAACCTGAGGCGAAGCCTCTAACCATATCTTGAAACCCTCCTTTAACAGCCAAGGCATGGTCCAGCTGTCAAGAACAACATTCCCTTGCTCCGCCAGCTCCAACAACTTTTCATCAATTCTCCTGTCAAAAGCAGGGTCTCCCATCCTCTGTTGAAGAAACCTCAGACCCTCAGCGGTTTCCCACCAACCTGTTACATCAGGATTGTATCCCTCGTCCTGAGCTAAGGTTTTCAAAGCGTTCCCGCCAGAAAAGTAATCAAGCCCATATTTGGCGGCTAGTTTTTTCGCCACTGTGCTCTTTCCGGAACCCGTCATTCCGCTAATGCATATTACAATTTTTTTCTTCTGTTCTCCCCCGCGGTTTTTCATAGTCTGACAGCCGCCATTTC
>Ga0307432_1001485_pt1 | contig 14143 bp, 9 predicted proteins | sample SalMarWE160150MG_FD_202158 | JGI IMG/M metagenome (GOLD analysis project Ga0307432, IMG submission 202158) | Salt marsh sediment microbial communities from the Plum Island Ecosystem LTER, Massachusetts, United States - WE1603-150 | ecosystem: Environmental > Aquatic > Marine > Intertidal zone >...
TATGGAAAAAAAGAGAAAAATACAATGAAGATAAACATATGGCTGCGGTTCAAAGACACAAGATTAGAAATAGATTAGCCCGGAAATCGGCTTAATTAAATCAGGGGGTTGACATAGTAATTCTAATTTCTCACACAGAGACATAGAGATCACAGAGTTTTTGTTTGTTGGTTTAACTATACCCTAATTCGACTAATGACTCGCGAAGAGTCCAGAATTCTAAAGCTATTGTATATTAGGCTCAACAACTTTCTTCTGGGGTATATATTCAGAAAGAAATTTATTTGAATGAAATACCGTAACAGTTTTCTCAATTATCAGCGAAATCCCGTAAAAAAATAAAGAAAAGAGCCCGCCTTCTATACCTTGTAAAACATCTATAAAAGACCTTACAATTATTATCATAAATGAAAATTCGGTAATAGCGTCAAGAGTACCTAATATAGGATGCCCGGTATAAAAATATCCCCCACCCGGACAAACAATTGCTCTTCTCTTACCTTCGGATTTACTTTTAAACTCTAAATGGCAGTTAGTACATTCGAAAATATCAGTTTTTAATTCTTTTCCACACTTCGGGCATAAATGATTCCTTTGCTTATTTTCACTTGGTATCCCTTCTAAAGATATTTTTTCCAATATATTTCTTATTTTCTTTCTATACCCAAAAGGTATCCTGGAAAATTTTTCTTTTAATCCACTTTTATATTCTATTCTTAATTCCGAACTTTTGATACTAATATTATTGATATCCGAATATAGAATTTGAGCGATAGAGTTACGATATTTATAGTGGAAATCTGTAGGTATATGAAAAATTCTTTTATTTGTAAAAACAAGGAAACAAAGTTTAAGGTTGTATACTACACCACTCGCAAGCAATGCATCCAACCTTGACATAGGCGAACATCCCTCTGTTATAAAAAAAATCTTTTCATCCTGATCTAAAAAAGGTTTTAGGAATTTTATCTTTGATAATAATTTTTTCTGTTTTTTTTCTATCTTCTTATTATAATTCCCCTTATAATCCGCGAACATAATTTCACTTTGGATCGGAAAATCAAATTCATTTGTTTGATATGACTCCATAATTTCACCTCCTTAATATTTAGAAGTATATGAAAAAAGAGAACCTTTGTCAAGAAGACATGCCACGAAGACACGAAATAGTTAGATCGTTAGGTCGTTGGACCGTTAGGTAGTTTAACTCAACAAACTCAAAGAACTCAAAAAACACAATAAACCCTATAATCTAACGAACCAACAAAAGATTGACTCGCAATGTTATTTTTTTGACTATTTAATCCTAATTAACTGAAGTTTAAACTCAATGAACCCAACGAACTCAAGAAACCCAATAAACCCAACCACCCCCTTGACTTCTTTGTAATTTTTACGGTCGTCTGTCCGCCGTCATCGGTCGGTTAAGATGATCAACTACTTGACTTTTTTCCGTCCTCCGTCTGCGGTCTTCGGTCATTTAAAATACTCCAAGACCTGACTTCTTTGATTAGTATTTTAAATTTACACTACGATTATAAAAACACTATGTTATATAAGTAAAAAAGATTTTATATTTTCAGAAAGGAATTGTCCAGAGTCCAGAGTCATGAATCGCTCTCGGCTTACCGCTGACGGCTAACCGTTTAATACATTAAAACTTAACCCAACAAATTCTCTTATCTTAATTTTACTATCTTTGCTGATTTAAAACCTTTCGCAACTACAAAATATATGCCGGGTTTTAAGTCAGCTCCAACCGTAACAGGCAAAGAATTATAAACTATTGGTTCCTCCATCACTCTACCAGTTATATCATACACATTGAGAGTTACTGGTAATTCTACCCCATCTACCTCTACCGTAGTCACTTCCATGAAAAGATTTTGAGTAACTTTTAAAACTCTTTTATAACCTTTATCTTCCTCGTCTACTCCTGCAAGTAAATTTTCGTATATCTGTAAACCTGTACTCCCATCTGCTACATACACATAACTTCCGGAAACCGCTACGCTAAGCGCACCGCCGGGTGTACGATAAAACCCTACTTCCTCGGGATTTGTAGTTGTAGAAACGTCAATAACCCGGAGACCGGTATTATAATCTACCACAAATGCATAATTCCCGGAAACCGCTACATCAAGCGGCCAACTGAATGCCTCGCACAAACCTACCTCTTCGGGATCTGTGGGGGTTGAAATATCCATCACCCGGAGACCGTAATTCTCATCTACGACTAATGCATAACTCCCGTAGATAGCTATACTTTCTGCAGAACCGGCCGTCTCACATGAACCCACCTCAGTAAGGTTTGAAGGGTTTGAAATGTCTATAACCCGGAGTCCGGAATCTGCATCAACCACGTACGCATAATTCCCGGAAATCGCTACATCATATGCCATGCCGGGCGTCTCGCATGAACCTACCTCCGTAGGATTTGAAGGTGTGGAGATATCTATAACTCGTAAACCGAAGTCCTCAGAAACCAGAAATGCATGATTCCCTGAAACCGCTAGGCCGTATAGCATTTCGGGTACCTCACATGAACCCACTTCTGTGGGATTTGAGGGGGTAGAAATATCTATCACGCGGAGCCTTCTATCCCATTCCGCCACGTATGCATAACTCCCGGAAATTGTTATCTTAGATGCAAAACCAGGTGTTTGGTGTGAGCCAACCTCTTTGAGATCTGTGGGTACAGAGATATCTATCACCCGCAAACCGGAACTCCCAGCAACCAAGTATGCGTAACCACCGGATACCGCTACGTCACGCGAATAATCAAGTATCTCGTATAAACCCATCTCCGCTGGATTAGTGGGGGTTGAAATATCTATCACACGAAGACCGTGACTCTCATCGGCCACGTATGCATAACTGCCGGAAACTACTACGTCAAACGCCCAACCAGCTGTAATGAAAAACCCGACCTCTTCGGGATTTGTGGGAGTAGAAACGTCTACTATCCGGAGACCGGTACCACCAAACGCTACGAATGCGTGAGTCCCGGAGACCGCTACGCCATACGCAGCGCCGGAAATATCGTAAGAACCTACTTCTTCTGGATCAGTGAGGGTAGAAATGTCTATCACACGGAGACCAGAAACCATATCTGCTACGAATGCATAATTACCAGAGATAGCTACATCATACGCATAACCTGGAGTCTGGCATGAAACCACCCCAGTGGGATTTGAAGGTGTAGAGATATCTATTATCTGGAGGCCCGAAAGCCCATCTGCCACGTACGCATAACTACCGAGTATTGCCACACCTTCTGCTAAATCAGGTGTATCGTATGAACCCACCTCACTGGGGTTTGACGGTGTAGAGATATCTATAACCCGGAGACCGGAACTCTCATCTGCCACGTATGCATAACTTCCAAAAACATCTACGTCATGTGCATCACCGGGTGTCTGACATGAACCCAACTTCTGAGGATTTAGGGAATCAGAAATATCCCATATCTCAAGACCAACTTTCCCTGCTGCGATATAAAGTCTTTGGGTTGATTTCTCATAAAAAAACCTCCAAACAATATCTCTTGTTTTAACATCAGATAGCTTAACGGGCTTTGATACGTCAGATATATCAAGCACATAAACCCCACCTCCCGAACTACAGAATGCAAGATTTCTCTGCGAATCAACCTCCGCTGCATTTGAATGACCAAAAGGCCAGTTACCGACGAACCCCATATTCAATGAATCAAACCTTTCACTAGAAAGTTTTTCCCGAAAAGAAGTTTCTTTTACTACCTGTTCATTAGTCAACAAGGAAATAGAAAATAATAATAATAAACTGTACATAAATCCCTCCTCATCTATACTAATATTATAACAAAATATTCTATATTGTCAAACATTATATTTTTTCAACTAATGACTCAAAATGCTTTTTCCTAAATATCTAGTAACCGGAATCCAGTAAAAAGACTTGACTTCTCGGTAATTTGTTCTCTTTTTTTTACCAATTCACTGATTTACCAATTTACTAATTCACTGATGCGTAGCATCCCCACCCCCTTGACTTCTTTGTAATTTTTACGGTCATCGGTCATCGGTCGGTTAAGATGATTAACTACTTGACTAATCCCATAATCATCTTAACCTTATATACTATGAGTATAAAAACACTATGTTATATGAGTAAAAAAGGTTTTATTGAAATTAGAAAATCAACCCCTGCCCTCCTTTATGACAAATACTTGTATTGTACAAACCTCTTGACATTACTAATGTTAATAATAATATTTAAATAATGAACCTATATTTTAAATTTATAAGGAAATTAATCGAGAGGATACTAATATGACAATGGAAATACCTACCGCTTTAATGGATAAGATTATACAGGGAAATGTTATTCTATTTCTCGGTTCTGGAGCTTCTAAAAAAGCAAAAGATAAAAAAGGCAACGAACCACCAGATGGAGAACAACTCGCAGAGCTATTAACCAAAAAATTCTTGGGCGGTAAATATAAAAAATATTCCCTAGCCGTTGTAAGCGAATTAGCTATAGCAGCAACTGATCTGTTTGAAGTTCAAGATTTCATAGCTGAAATATTTAAAGATTTTGAACCAGATGATTTCCATTATATTTTACCTTCTTTCAAATGGAGAGCCCTAGTAAGCACTAATTATGATCATATAATTGAACGAGTATACCAAAATACTGATAAAACCATGCAAAATTTAGTTCCTTTTATCTCCAATAACGATAGGATAGATGAGAAGCTACGAAATCCCAATAACTTACCATTAATTAAACTACATGGGTGTATATCTAGAACTCATGATTCTAAAATTCCTCTTATTTTAACCGTGGATCAATATATTACACATCAAAAAAATAGGGACCGCCTTTTTAATATGCTGGAAGAATGGGCTTATGAAAACACAATAGTCTTCATTGGATACGGACTAGAAGACATGGATGTCAGACAATCATTACTAAAACTATCTTCAAATGATTCACGACCCAGATACTATTTAGTTAATCCGGAATTAGAACCTGAAGTATGCGCATACTGGCAAAGTAAAAGGATCATACCGTTAAAATGTACATTCGAAGATTTCTTAAATAGCTTGGCTATAGAAATTCCAACAGAACAACGTAAGCTCCAAAGAACAATGGAAATAGAACATCCCATTGAAGCAAAATTTAAGGTTAGCGAAAAAATAAATGAGATTACTCTTGAATTCCTGAATAATGATTTTTATTATATAAATCAAGATATAGTCAGGACTATCAAAACACCAAAAGAATTTTTTAAGGGCTTTGACTTAGAATGGTATCCTATTGAGAATAACTTAGATGTCAAAAGAAATTTAATCGAAATTATTTTATCAGAAAGAATAGCAATATTAGAAGAAGAAAAAACTTCCAAAGTAGAATTTATCTTAATAAAATCTGAAGCAGGCGGAGGCAAAACGACATTCTTAAAACGCTTAGCATGGGAAAGTGGTATAGAGCTTGAAGCAATTTGTTTATACTTAAGAGATTATGGAAATGTTGATTTTGAAAAAATATACAATATCTACAGAATGACAAAAGAACGAATTTTTGTATTTATTGATAATGCAGCTGACCATATAAATGAAATCGATCATCTCTTAAATGAAGCAAAAAAGGAAAAAATGCCACTTACTTTATTTTCAGTAGAAAGAACAAATGAATGGAATACTGAGTGTGAAAGAATAGAATCGCTTGTTACTGATTTTTATACTCTCCCATATCTAAATGACAATGAAATCAAAGAATTACTTGAAAAATTGGAAAAATACGACTGTTTAGGATATCTCAAAAATTTGAAACTAGAAGAAAGAATTAAGGAACTCCAAGAAAAGACAGGACGCCAGTTACTAGTAGCACTCCATGAAGCTACACACGGTAAACCATTCGTTCAAATATTAGTAGACGAATATAAAAAAATTAAGCCACAATTAGCTCAATCAATATATCTATCAGTTTGTGTTTTAAATAGACTTAAAGTTCCTGTAAGAGCAGGTTTGGTCTCACGCGTTTTCGGAGTATCATTTACAGAATTTAAGAATAAATTTTATGCTCCACTGGACCATGTTGTAAACGTTAAAGAATGGAAATCTATCAGAGATTATGTTTACTTTGCTAGACATCCTTATATTGCAGAAATAGTTTTCGAACAGATACTTACTAATCAAAAAGAAAGATATGACGAATATATCAAATTACTAAGCAATCTAAATTTATCTTACAATACTGATAGAGCAGCTTTCCGCCAGCTAATAAAAGGGAAAAAACTTAAAGAATTATTCTCTGATTATCAAAATGTTAAAGCAATTTTCAAGATCGCATCTGATATATCACCAGATGATCCATATTTATATCATCAATGGGGAATTTATGAAATGCATCAAGGAAACCTTGATAGAGCTGAAAGTTTTTTAATAAAGGCTAAGAAACTTGATATAAAGGATAATACTATTATACATTCTCTCGCAAATTTAATTCTCAAGAGATCTCAAATTGAAAAATCTAAAGTTAAGAAAAACAAGTATGCAGAACAGGCAAAGAAATTAACTATAAAGCTTTTAGATAATCCGGCTACCAGAAAATACGCTTTCCATACCTTAATTAGTATTTATATGGACGAATTAAAAAATATGTTTGATGAAGATAATTCTAGTGAAATAGAAATAAACAAAATTGTTAAAAAAATCGAAAAACACTTTGAAGTTGCAAAACAAGAGTATCCTGGAGATTCTCTCTTCTATTCGACAGAATCTAAGTTTTGCGAATTAATCAATAATGAAAAAAAAGCATGGGATACCTTGGAAAAGGCATTTAAGATCAACAAACGTGATTCTTATTTAGCAATAAGATTATCTAAAATATATCATTCGCAAGGAAATCTTGAAAAGGCTATTGATATTACAAAAGAAGCTATCGATTGCAATCAAACTGATATGCGACTACGTTTTCGTCTAGCAGAATATTTAATTGAAGCCAAAGAAGATATAGAAGATATTATTCATAATTTAAGACGTAGCTTTACAAAAGGTGATAGGAATTTTGAGGCACAATTTTGGTATGCCAGATATTGTTTTGTTTCTCAAGATGAAGAAAGGTTTAAAGAAAGCAAAGAAATTTTTGATGGACTACGTGAGGCTCCCATATATTACGTACCAAGAACAGAAATAAAAGATAAAATAACCGAAAATGAAAAAACAAAAATTTTTACTGGTACTGTAGAATCAAGAGAAGAAAATTACGGATTTATTCAAAGGGATGGAAGAGGGGATAAAATATTTTTACATAAAACTAATACCAAAAATGATGCATGGGAAAGTATCAAACAAGGCAAGAGAGTTCGGTTCGAAATCGCATTTACCTTCAACGGACCAACAGCATTAAATACAAAAATATTATAGAGGGGGCTGGTCTTGATTTTTGAATTTTCAGATTCGCAAATTTTGATACCAGATACCGGGTCTCAGGTCTTAGTAAAAACAACAAAAAGATCAGTGTAAATCCGTGTTAATCCGTGGCAATTATTCAGGGTATAGTATTTTGGGTATAGGGTATAGTAAAAACAAAAATAAAAAATCCTGTTAATCTTTTTTCATCTGCGTCCTATTATCTTTGTGGCTTCGTGGCTAATCCTTCCTTGACAAATCCATGTAAATATCTACAATTAAAAAAATACCCTCTTCCCTGCTTATCCCATTTCGTATAATCTGCTATTTATGCGGTTCATATTTTTTCTTCATGGGTCTTCTGCTTATCCTATTCCCTCAAATCGCGACAAAAAATGTCGGACCGCAAAATCCAATGATTTTAGGCATCCTCAGAGGAACAGGAGGTGCTGTTATAATTTCTTTAATATGGTATATTCTAATTGCTCTGAAACCCTTAGAGCTCCGATTTATCGCGTTTATAATTGCTTTCGCGAATGTACTGGCGATAGTTTTGGATCTCGTTTCTGTAGCGCTTGGAGAATATACCTTGAGCCATTCGATGATGGATATCCCAGTCGAATTATTAAGCCTCTTCACGATTGTGATTTTTTATTATGCTGTGCACCGTTTGAAATGACAAACCTGGTGTTGTTGGCTTTAAATTATAGTAACTGCCAGGATTAGACATTGATAAAATAAACGGGGATATCTTGTTTTTTAATTTTTAGATTCGAAGAATCTTCCGTCATCCGTCTTCGGTCATCGGTCAATTCTTTTTTACCGTCTTCCGTCGTCCGTCATCGGTCATTTAAGTTCCCCCCTTGACTTTTCTTGGAAATAAAGTATCTTAGTCATAGTAAATGTAGGTTAAGGAACCTCAAAGATCTCTAGGAATATATTTGTCTACTTTTTTCATTTATCTCCCTTCTGGTTTTACCGGTTTTACATCTTAATACGTTTTCTTTAAAAGCGTATTCGAAATTAATTACATTTACAAAAACATGTAAATATTCTAACCTAAAAGGAGGTAATATGAATATATACGTAGGTAACATTTCGTCACAATTAACTGAGGAAGAACTCAATGAAGCTTTTGCAGCTTATGGAACGCTGACTTCAGTTAAGATAATTAAGGATAAATACACAGGCGACCCCAGAGGATTTGGATTTGTTGAAATGTCTGATAAAACTGAGGCTGAAGCCGCAATAGCAGGTTTAAACGGCAAAGAACTTAAAGGAAAAAACCTTACTGTAAATGAAGCTCGTCCACGTACGGAAAGCTTTAGCGGCGGTTCAAGAGAAAGAAGCGGATCATCCAGCTACGGCCGCTCCTGGTAATCAAAATAGAATTTATCTAAAAAAGATATAACTATCTAAATATAAGGGGGCATAGTTCAACAATATTATATAAGTATTGTATGTAATTTTTGCCCCCAAATATATATAATACATTGTTAGCAAATTAGGAGGTTGGAAAGTATTTTTTCCTAAATCTCAAGACCTAATATATAGAGGGGCCTGGTCTTGATTTTTGAATCCTTTAAATCCTTCGGATTAGTATATTAGTTGATTAGCGAATTGGTTGATTAGTCAAAAAACAAAAAATAGCATTGTGAATCAATCTTTTGTTGGTTTGTTAGCTCGGAATTTTTTTAACCACCTAACGATCTAACGACCTAACAATCTAACAGTCCAAATGACTTTGGACTAATAAAAATCTCTACGTTCTCTGAACGTTTTTAGAATCTATATCCCACCCCTACCATATAGGAATTTTTTGATTTCTTAAATAATACACCTACTTTATTTCTTTTATAAGGTTTCGTAAATAAGTATGCACATCCAATTCCAACTGCAGCGCCGCCTAAAACATCCCAATAATCATGTTTATCCGCATAGACTCGAGACCAGCCTACATATTCAGCTAAAACGTATACAGGAATACCATACTTCCAACCATATCTTTTTTGTATAAAAGCAGCACCAGAAAAAGCAATAGCTGTATGGCCCGATGGAAACGCATATCTTTCTCCATCGGGACGTTTTTTATCAATTACTCGCTTGAGAAGATAGATCGCTGCAAAAGTTGTCCCGAAAGTTGTAGCTGCTTGTAATATCCCTTCTTTTTCGTCTTCGAAGATCAAAGTTGAAGTAAGTGCTGAGATAGGTAATGCTATTCTTAATATCTCTCCTGCTTTTTCAACATCACTCTCTTGGGCTTTTATGTTAGTTACCGGAAAAAACAGAGAAAAAAATACAAATACAATTATTATCTTAGTTACTTGTTTCATAATCAGATAATATTGAAAAAAAAACTAAATGTCAAGAGATGAATTCGGTACATGTAGATAGAGGGCTAAGGTCTTGTTTTTTGAATTTTTAGATTCGAAGAATCTTCCGTCATCCGTCTTCGGTCATCGGTCATTTAAGTTCCCCCCTTGACTTTTCTTGGAAATAAAGTATCTTAGTCACAGTAAATGTAGGTTAAGGAACCTCAAAGATCTCTAGGAATATAATTGTTTTTTCTCATTTATCTCCCTTCTGGTTTTGACGGTTATACATCTTAATACGTTTTCTTTAAAAGCGTATTTGAAATTAATTACATTTACAAAAACATGTAAATATTCTAACCTAAAAGGAGGTAATATGAATATATACGTAGGTAACATTTCGTCACAATTAACTGAGGAAGAACTCAATGAAGCTTTTGCAGCTTATGGAACGCTGACTTCAGTTAGGATAATTAAAGATAAATATACAGGTGAAAACAGAGGATTTGCATTTGTCGAAATGCCTGATAAAGCTGAGGCTGATGCCGCAATAGCCGGTTTAAACGGTAAAGAACTTAAAGGAAAAGAGCTTAATATAAATGAAGCTCGTCCCCGTACGGAAAATTCTAGAGGTGGCTCACCTCGCGGTGGCCGCGCTCCGTGGTCAAACTAGAAGTTATCCTAAAAAAGATATAATTATCTAAATATAAGGGGGCATCGTTCAACAGTATTATAATACTATATTGTATATTGTATGTAATTTTGCCCCCAAATATATATTAAACAGTTGGCCTGTTGGTCAGTTAGTCCGTTAAAAAAAACACACCAACACACCAACGCTCTAACACACTAACAAATTTTTATTCGTACTATTCTTTACTTCGTACGTAGATTCTTCGAATCTAAACGGTACTGTCAATATACCTTACGGCAGTTACAGTTGTCTCCGTGTACGTACTTATGATACCTGTGCTATGACAGTTTATGCGGGCTCTATCCCTGTTTTTTATGATACGACAACTTTTATAAGCTACTCATTCGTAGCAGAAAATTATGCAGGCGTTGTCTGTGTCAAGAGTTATCCCGATAAAATAAACCCGAATTACACTGAAGCTTTTATACTCGAAAGACTCACATCATTTACAAGTGGTATAGAAGAATACGGCAAATTAACCGATATCGAATGCACGCACTATCCAAAATTATTTTCAAATTATACAACAATCCAATATTCTCTTCCGGATAAGGATCACGTTGAATTGACATTACACGATATATCCGGTAGAACTGTAAATACACTGACTAATTATACTCAAATGAAAGGCAATTATTCATATAGATGGTATGGTAATGATCACAGCGGTCAATTGCTCTCCAGTGGAATCTATTTTTACCAATTAAAAGTAGGTAACAATGTATATACGGACAGAGTTATATTAATAAGATAACTTCCGTTACTTCACTAAAAGTGAAGTAGTACAGTAGTTGATTAGTTGATTGGTAAATTAGTGAAAAAACAAAGAGAAATCTTAGGAAATCTGCGTTCATCTGCGTCCTAATTTTAGGATTTAGGATTTAGCAAATCCCCTAACCTCCCAACCACCCAACATCCTAACGGTTAGCAGCCTTTGGACTTTGGGCTATTTTACTGAATTCATCTGATTAACAAAGGAAACCTGAGCTTCGGAAAGTCGAACACAAAGCCTTATTTCTTTGCGGTTCGGACTCCACTCAATCAAGAATCAATATTTACTTAAATTTCCGAAGCAGCGATTCTCCGCTCATTTGCCTGCAAAATCATCCAGAGCATATCCTTGTAAGAAAAACCTGAAAGTTTACTCATTTTGGCAAGATGCCCATCCCAAACCCATCCGGGATTCGGATTGATTTCCAGAAGTTTTGGTGTGCCCTCTGAATCAAATCTCAAATCAAACCTGCAATAATCGCGGCATTCAAATCGTTCAAAAAGCTCAAGGCAACCTTCTACAATGCTTTTTTCTAAATCCTCCGGAAGATTTGCAGGTAGCGAACGTAAATTCCAATAAGGCGACTCAGGAAGCCACTTTGCCTCATATCCGCATATTCTGGGCAAACCCGGAGGCAAAGAAGAATAATCTTCTTCGATTATCGGTAGAACGGTATAATCTTCCGGAGGATTGCCGATAATTCCGACACTTAAATCTTTGCCGGTAAGAAATTCTTCAACAAGAATCGGTTTATCGTACCCGAATTTTTCCCTTATATCGGAAATCCCATTTACTACGTCTTCGATATTATTCGCAACACTTTTTTGCGTTATGCCAAAGCTTGAATCTCCGAAATTCGGTTTAACGAGAACGGGAAACTTGAAAGGAATCTCAAAGGTGGTATTATCGGGCTTAATGAAGAACGCGTCGGGAGAAGCAATTCTCATTTCGGATGCGACACCGCGTACAAGCGACTTATCATAGCAATACGCAAGACACTGCGGACCCGAACCGGTGTAAGAAACACCCAGAATATCAAGCAGAGCCGGCACATGAAGTTCCTTTCTCGCATCATTGTAAAAACCTTCATCGCAAAGATTAAAAACATAATCAACTTCACTTTTATGTTTCAGTTTTTGCAAATCGGGAATAAAAGTATCATGATTATCAAGATAAGAAAAACGATAATTGTGTTCTTTTTCTATCTCTTTTAAAGCACCTTTAAGCTGGTCGATGGTATAAAAGTCGTCATCACTGAATACACCAAGCGGTTTAACAGGGTCATTTTTTCTCGGATCTCCGAAAAGCACAACCACATTTTTGGTTGCCTGTTTGGCGGTAACTTTGCGCGGAGCCCAATCTTTCAACGCGACCGCGGTTACGATTATTCTTTTCTCCATCATTCCCAGATCCTGGTTGCGTTCGGAATCGCTTTTTATCTTACCATGAAAAGTTATATCGGAGAAACCGACTTCTTCAAGAAGTTTAGTGAGATTCTTTTTGTTATAAAGTCTTTCCGAATAAAACTGATCCACTACGACACCGCTTCCTACATCGGAAATTATTTCCCTGGATATCAGACGCTGTCCATCGAGAGAAAGAGAGCGTTCCCTGCAGACAAAGCTTTTCTTATCGATCCATTCCCATGAACGCGGCTGAAAATTATCCCTCATAAAATCTCCATCCGTAACGTCTATAAGAATTTTGCCATGAGGTTTTATTTTTCTGAACATCTCTTTAAGAACTCTAAGGTCATCCTTTATCGTTTCGAAATACCCAAAACTATTACCCAATATCAAGCCAAAATCGAAATTATCATCCTGATAAACCATATTCCTTGCATCGCCTTCTCTGAATTTAACACCCAACCCTTCCCTATTCGCCTGGTTTTTCGCCCTGCGAATCAGGTAACGGGAACGATCCAATCCATGCACGTTCCTGAAACCCCTTCGCGTCAGTTCCAGAGAATGACGTCCGTGTCCGCAGCACAAATCAAGAATCGAATCTTCGGCCGTAAAATTAAGAATATCGGCAAACAAATCGACTTCCTTTCTTGTAGCTCTATCATTATTTACCACATCCCCGTCAGTTTTAAGATAAAAAGGATTAAATATCGTCTGCCACCAATCGGGCTTTACATGCTCTTCAAGATTGGATACAGGACCAAGGATTTTATGAATTGTTCTCTTCTTCTTTTTTATCGAACTATCTTTAGTTAAAACAAAATTTTTCATTATTTTAATGAAACCTCCTTAAAAACATTTTTTTTAATCGGATTTTTGAAAGATAAAACATAAATATAAAAAAACTCTGATTCCGCAAACGAAACCAGGTTTTTTTCGAGCTTTTATCGTTGCTCATAAAAATGGGGTTATGTAAAAGTGCCCAACCACAAGGATTGGGGTGTATAAAATGTGATTCTTCGTCCATTTTATTTATTTACTTATGATAATATAATCAGATTATTTCAAAAGTCAATATATTTAGGATTTTGGATTTAGGGATTGGGATTTAGTTAAAACAAACAATTTTCTTTATTCGTGATATTAGTGCTATTCGTTGTTACTTTTTTGGTTGGTTCGTTGGCTCGTGGGTTCGTTGGGTTGTTTTTCCCACCTAACGATCTAACGACCTACCTAACCACCTAACCGATTAAACACTTCCGTGTTTAATCACTGGGTTAACATACACAACCTTTTCCCTTTCCATTATAACGGTTCCTTTAGAAAGGTTTTTTGAGCCTCGTATGTATCTTTTCTGCGCGTAAGAGACGGGAACAGATTTTGAGTGCTTTAATTTACTGAACCTTGCAGCATAGAAAGCCGCCTCATGAATATCTTCGATTGGCGGAAATTTATTTTTGTCTTTTACTCGTAAGATTGTATGTGAACCGGGAGCATTTTTAACATGGAGAAAAATGTCATACGGTCGGGCAAAAGAAAAGGTGAGTTCATGATTAACTTCG
>Ga0307432_1001487_pt1 | contig 14103 bp, 8 predicted proteins | sample SalMarWE160150MG_FD_202158 | JGI IMG/M metagenome (GOLD analysis project Ga0307432, IMG submission 202158) | Salt marsh sediment microbial communities from the Plum Island Ecosystem LTER, Massachusetts, United States - WE1603-150 | ecosystem: Environmental > Aquatic > Marine > Intertidal zone >...
CAGGTGGCGGCTGAGCTCGTGAGCGACAGCGAACAAACCACTCAACAGAATGAAGTTTATATTGAGCCGGGAAAATTCCAATATATCTTATTCAATTTTTTAATCAACCGAAGACGCCAGGTGGCGGCTGAGCTCGTGAGCGACAGCGAACAAACCACTCAACAGAATGAAGTTTATATTGAGCCGGGAAAATTCCAATATATCTTATTCAATTTTTTAATCAAACCACAACAACTGGGTTAACATTAACCTGGTGTATGTTGATATATCTTATTCAATTTTTTAATCAAACCACAACATATTATTGAGTTTTAAATTTTGATTGATAGATATATCTTATTCAATTTTTTAATCAAACCACAACTGCGAGAATTGCGATACCGGGTTACCGGGAGATATATCTTATTCAATTTTTTAATCAAACCACAACTTAAGAGCAGGATTAGGCGGAAAACCTATCGATATATCTTATTCAATTTTTTAATCAAACCACAACGAGTATCCTCACATGGCACATGGATTATATGATATATCTTATTCAATTTTTTAATCAAACCACAACGATCCTTTATTTAAAGATGTTTAGTTATGAGATATATCTTATTCAATTTTTTAATCAAACCACAACAATCAAGCAGGAGTTCATAACAAAAAGATTGATATATCTTATTCAATTTTTTAATCAAACCACAACAGATGAATAACTTTCATCCTGACCCGGTATGATATATCTTATTCAATTTTTTAATCAAACCACAACTGTAAAAGCGGACGGCCTTTAATCCCATTAGATATATCTTATTCAATTTTTTAATCAAACCACAACTAATTTAAGCCCGACCAGGACTATTGTTTAGATATATCTTATTCAATTTTTTAATCAAACCACAACTCAAAATACCGATTTGGGCACCTTAAGAATGGATATATCTTATTCAATTTTTTAATCAAACCACAACACAGACGTAACAAGAGATTCGTAAACACTAGATATATCTTATTCAATTTTTTAATCAAACCACAACAGGAGAAACTTACGCTGCCGGATTAGCTGTGATATATCTTATTCAATTTTTTAATCAAACCACAACGTTCCTATATCTTCCCATGAATCATAAGGAGATATATCTTATTCAATTTTTTAATCAAACCACAACCTGAGAATATTTATTTGATATAAAAAGATCGGATATATCTTATTCAATTTTTTAATCAAACCACAACCACACACACACACACACACAGATATATCTTATTCAATTTTTTAATCAAACCACAACTTGGATATTGGTAAGCCCATAGAATAAAACGATATATCTTATTCAATTTTTTAATCAAACCACAACCACCATATCGGAAGAGGATAATACTCATTGGATATATCTTATTCAATTTTTTAATCAAACCACAACAAAGACAAGCTTACGGAAAAGGAGTTGAAAGATATATCTTATTCAATTTTTTAATCAAACCACAACTGTAATTGCTTCATCCAGGACCTCGTATTGATATATCTTATTCAATTTTTTAATCAAACCACAACTCTTCCGGAACAATTGTAGATCATAAGATCGATATATCTTATTCAATTTTTTAATCAAACCACAACAATAATAGGAAGGAGACTTTGTAAAATAAAGATATATCTTATTCAATTTTTTAATCAAACCACAACTTTCTCGTTCTCATTAAACACCGAGCAGAAGATATATCTTATTCAATTTTTTAATCAAACCACAACTGTTGTGGGTTGTGGTATTCTTATTGTATTGATATATCTTATTCAATTTTTTAATCAAACCACAACTTGTCCAAAGGCGGGTTTATCTTCCCGGGAGATATATCTTATTCAATTTTTTAATCAAACCACAACGGCCAGTAAAGTTTCATCAAATACAATTCGGATATATCTTATTCAATTTTTTAATCAAACCACAACGGCGATGCGTGAGACAGGAGCAACTAGGCAGATATATCTTATTCAATTTTTTAATCAAACCACAACAGGAAAATGGCCGCTTATTTCTCGAATGATGATATATCTTATTCAATTTTTTAATCAAACCACAACTAAGGAAAGAGCTAGGCAAATATTAGAAGAGATATATCTTATTCAATTTTTTAATCAAACCACAACATAGCTCATCATCATGAAAAAGCATAAAACGATATATCTTATTCAATTTTTTAATCAACCCACAACCTGGCAGCTCCTTCAGGTTTTTATTTACCTGATATATCTTATTCAATTTTTTAATCAAACCACAACGAATTAAATGGATTCGGTATTCCAATGGAGGGATATATCTTATTCAATTTTTTAATCAAACCACAACAAAATATGTGGATGGACAAGTTCTTTTCCTGATATATCTTATTCAATTTTTTAATCAAACCACAACTTAATTTGAAGACACCAATTACATATTATGGATATATCTTATTCAATTTTTTAATCAAACCACAACTTCCTCAATGGGTGGGCTACCAGCAATGAAGATATATCTTATTCAATTTTTTAATCAAACCACAACTTTTTGACGAATATACAAAAAACAATGACGGATATATCTTATTCAATTTTTTAATCAAACCACAACGCTCCCTGAACTCCTATATAATAACCTTCAGATATATCTTATTCAATTTTTTAATCAAACCACAACCTAATGAAAGAAGTCGGATGGCAGAAAGGAGATATATCTTATTCAATTTTTTAATCAAACCACAACATACCAGCTAGTTTTATATCCCGATGCATTGATATATCTTATTCAATTTTTTAATCAAACCACAACAGTTGGTATGGAAGCAAGCTTATGCTAATTGATATATCTTATTCAATTTTTTAATCAAACCACAACTATGTCTATCAATTCCCTCCATATATGGAAGATATATCTTATTCAATTTTTTAATCAAACCACAACTGCATATTGCCGGTCCCTATAATCGGCTTAGATATATCTTATTCAATTTTTTAATCAAACCACAACTGGTGGAGTAGGAGGTACTCTTGATAGTGCGATATATCTTATTCAATTTTTTAATCAAACCACAACTAAATAATCTGTTGTCATAACTGCTAAGTTGATATATCTTATTCAATTTTTTAATCAAACCACAACACCCTGTTGTACAAACTGCAGCACCATATTGATATATCTTATTCAATTTTTTAATCAAACCACAACCGGGGAGTAGTTGTAATAATACATTGAGGAGATATATCTTATTCAATTTTTTAATCAAACCACAACGAGAGTGGAACGACGTCAACTGGTTCAACCGATATATCTTATTCAATTTTTTAATCAAACCACAACTTAAATTGTATCGCTATTGAAACCGGAAGAGATATATCTTATTCAATTTTTTAATCAAACCACAACCCATTTCGCGCAGTGCAGGATATTGGTGATGATATATCTTATTCAATTTTTTAATCAAACCACAACTATGATTGCGATGTGATGTTTTTAAATCAGATATATCTTATTCAATTTTTTAATCAAACCACAACTATCCGGAGGATTTTGTAAATCAGCATGTAGATATATCTTATTCAATTTTTTAATCAAACCACAACTGTGGGTATTATTGCAGGTGACGGAAATAGGATATATCTTATTCAATTTTTTAATCAAACCACAACGGTGACCATAGGGACATGGAGACTGGCAATGATATATCTTATTCAATTTTTTAATCAAACCACAACTGTGGGTATTATTGCAGGTGACGGAAATAGGATATATCTTATTCAATTTTTTAATCAAACCACAACGGTGACCATAGGGACATGGAGACTGGCAATGATATATCTTATTCAATTTTTTAATCAAACCACAACTTATTTCGTAGACGAAAGAAAGTAATATTCGATATATCTTATTCAATTTTTTAATCAAACCACAACCTATGCTTCTCATATAATGGACATATACAGATATATCTTATTCAATTTTTTAATCAAACCACAACTCTCTAGGGGGAATAAGCGACCCGCCCTATCGATATATCTTATTCAATTTTTTAATCAAACCACAACCCTCGCCTGTCGAGCCGAAAACGGCCTGATGATATATCTTATTCAATTTTTTAATCAAACCACAACTCGTTCCGCCAATGGAACCTCTGATATTGTGATATATCTTATTCAATTTTTTAATCAAACCACAACCGCGGTGCCGTAAATAAGAAAATCAAAACTGATATATCTTATTCAATTTTTTAATCAAACCACAACAGTAAATAATGTATTCAGATCCGGAAGTTTGATATATCTTATTCAATTTTTTAATCAAACCACAACTTATTTTAATTTCTCATTTATCTCTCTGAGGATATATCTTATTCAATTTTTTAATCAAACCACAACTTTCTCGTTCTCATTAAACACCGAGCAGAAGATATATCTTATTCAATTTTTTAATCAAACCACAACGCAAATTCATGTGCCTGTATCTGATCTCTAGATATATCTTATTCAATTTTTTAATCAAACCACAACCACAATGGGTATATGCCCGTCGTAATGATAGATATATCTTATTCAATTTTTTAATCAAACCACAACAGTTGTCACGCTCAGCATGACAACTGGAAGGATATATCTTATTCAATTTTTTAATCAAACCACAACGATAAAGGAAATCGAAGTTTACCTGTACTCGATATATCTTATTCAATTTTTTAATCAAACCACAACTGTGAGCCATTGCTTAATCATATAGACGGAGATATATCTTATTCAATTTTTTAATCAAACCACAACTCTGATGCCGATTGGACATCGTACAAACAGGATATATCTTATTCAATTTTTTAATCAAACCACAACCATGGGCTCTATATGCTTTTATTTTCGAATATTACAGGCAATTTTACGTTAAAAAAAACGAATAATTACTCCATGGAAGTGGAATGATTTACCAAATTTATGTATTCTAATCCAATATGTCAAAGAACACCCGGAAGGCTGTTAAAATATCTCCAGTTGCTGCGGGCCTTGTGGCAGAGGCGACGATTTTTTGCCCCAAAAATTAAGAATATCGCCGTATTGCTTGTCGGTAATCAGCAGGATACTTACCTGGCCTTCCTCCGGTACGGCCGATTTTATCCTTCTTACATGTACATCGGCGCTTTCGCGGCTTGCACAATGCCTTGTATACACCGAATACTGCATCATGGTAAATCCGTCCTTTCCCAATCCTTTGCGAAACTGTGTTGCTTTACGCCGTTGTATTTTGGTTACTACCGGCAGATCAAAAAATACAAAAACCCACATAATATGATAGGCGTTTAACCGTACCTGTTCCATCTGTATCCAAATTTTCACTGCAGCAGGGGATATTCGATTTTACGCAGCTTCCCGGCAATGCATTTTGCCAGGGAAGCCGTTGTCTGCGAAAGCCCCACCATCAACGGCCGTGTGGTTTTTTCGAAATGCACATCGCGCACCAACACCTGAAGCAGTTCCGCTTTCAGTTCTTTTTCAAGCTCTTCGTGCCCCGGGTAGCTTTCGGTAAGCATAAAAACCAGTTCGTCAACAAACGGGCGGTACGGTTCCATTATGTCATCGGCGAGGCAATAGGCATTATACCGGTTGTGGTGATGAATGCCAAAAGTAGGCATCAGCCCGCTGCCGGTTAGCGCTCTGGCCACGGCTGCCCGCAGCACAATATATCCATAATTCAGAAAATTATTCGGAAACGACCCGTAACGTTCCCTGGTAAAACCCTGTCCGAATAAACGCGTCCAGTACAACCGTGCCGCCACACCTTCACGCCCGGTGGAATCACCGCTTTTTACCTCCCTCGCGAGCGCCCTGATATCATTGCTTTCTTTTTCCAGTTTCTCCAGTAAACGCGCCTGGTTGGTAATTTTATCTTCTACAGTCTGTTTCCACAATCCTTTTTTCAGAGGTTCGCTTATTGAAACCTGCTGCAGGAACAGCTCGCCCTGCAAATGGTTCCCTTCCAGCGGGAACAACATGGAATGCGGCATATGGCTGCTGCTGCAAAAAATGACGGCTACATTGTTCGAAGCCAGTTCATCGAGCAGAGGCATGCTCACACTGATCTGCTGGTGCTCCAGAACAACAAATCCCAGGTCCTCCACCGGTATGGTTACCGGTTCATCATCATCCCTGTTTACTATAAGCTGCTTGTCCTTTATGGATAAATAACAGGGAGTTGAAAAATATACGGTTCTTTTGAGCATGATGATCTTATTTTTTTGAACCTATTCCCTAACCATTGTAACTCAATATATTTCATATAAAATACGATTTGTCGGTTGTTACTACATTGTAGGATGAATACCATCATTGGTTCGGTATTGCTTCAACCCTGTCGGGATTATAATGCATTAGGGTTCTTATGTAACTGTTTTATCTCCCCCAATGGTGTCAGAATAAAATCCACACCTTCGATTAATGCATTAAACTGGTTGTGACTTAGTTTTCGCTGTGAAATATATGGCTCATCCCTATTATACTCACCATCATATGTTTTTAAATCAGATGCTTGCCTAGCTTCTTGATGAAAACGTAATACAATCATGCCAAATTCATACACTTTCTTGCCAGATTTAATTCGATTAATTGATAAACCAACAACTTTATATAATCTTTTTTTAATATCAGTCTTCTCCAATTCCCACACTTCACCGGGAGATTTTTCCCAAAGAATAACCATAGACCCTACCTTTATAATACCTTTAAGAGGCAAGCTGAGCTTACCGGTCGTTTTTGAGGATGGGACCAATCCTTCCAGCGCATTGATATCCTGCGGCTTCAGGTATTTTTGAACTGAAAGTTTATAATATTCGCCGGCCTGCAAATTATTTATAAGTTCAAAGTCTCTTTTTTTGTTGCCCTTTTCATCAATCCCTTCATAAATAGCCATAAGATAGTTAGCATCATTTGCCACATGATAATACTCTTTGTATGGTTTTCTTCTTTTTTGCGAGACGTCTCTTTGTTTTTTTAATTGGATAGGATTAGTGACAGTTGGCGTATATATGCGTACCTTTTTAATGGAGATCTTATTCCCGTTTTTGTTCGGTAATGCATATAAATTTTTAATACGGGTTTTTAAATTATCAATTCCTGTGAGGACTCCGGATTCTTCGCCTTCACTGGCATTACTTAATTTTTTAGAGAGAGAATCAAGCTCTTTTTTCAGCTTTTTTTCCTCTTCACGGGCCCTGGTAATTATCTCCCGCACTTTGGGATCAACAATGTTTTTAATATTGCTGTCTTCGAGTGTATCCAAAGGCTTACGTACCACATACCGGATTTGTTTTTCTATTTCGCCGTTTTTGGTTTTTACTTCTCTTTCAATAGCTCCGTAAAATGTTTCTTTATGCAGACTGCCTCTAACCGTATCACCTTGCTGGTATATGGGTTTGCCCTCTTTGTTGTATTGGATCTTTCCTCTTTTCCGTAGTTTTTTCTTTGTTTGTTTGGGTAAGACATCGGGTGTATAATGAGAGACCAATACTTCATCTTCTATGGATTTAATGTCTTCGGTAAAAGTTTCCCAGGGTTTTTCCACCTGAGGTTTTTTATCTACTCCTGCTTTGTGAAGTTCTTCCCATTCATGATAAAACTTCGCAAGATTTTCGTAATTCTCTTTTGTGATACAGGCAATGGTAATGGCATCAATGCAATGGTGGATATGGTTAATCCTTTCCTTTTCCAGATATTCCGGTTGAAGTCCCCATATTTTACGAAAATCTGCTACAGTGTTCCCTTTAACAGTGTACACTTTTTCAAAAACAGTCTTTAAGTACAATCGGGCATACTTTGTAATTATTCCGGTGTCCACAATCTGACTGTTTTTAAAGCCTTCGGGCACCTCTTGCATGGTAAATCTCCGGTGCTTGTTAAACCAGTAATTTCGTTCATAGGATAATCTGTGACGTTTTTGTATTGCTCGATCCTTTGCATTTTTATCGGTACTTGCCCGGGTTTGTTTTATGGCAGATTGTATTTGCGTATTGAGTTCTTCGTATTTTTCCTTCCAGTGTTCAATACGCAACAATATTTCTTTATAATTATCAAGCTCTGAAGGAATTTTATTTCGTTTAACCGAACGGTTATAAACATTATCGCACAGCGTTTTGTTTTCCTGTGAATTATCGAATGACTGGCTTCTTGGAATAGTATGCTCGATATCGTATTTTGGATTTGCCCCCAGGAAGTCGCTAACTGCTATTTCATTACCCGTATATACACATTTATGATTTTGTTCTTCCCACAACTGATACTTTAATATATCCTCCTCGGAAGGCTCGGTATTGATAATGCTATCAATGTAAAATTCTCTTATTTTCTGTGCATATTCTTTACATTGTTTCTCTCTCTCCCTTTGCCATGCCTGTAATGCTTTACGTTCGTTAGCATTCATCAGATCACGGGCCATTTCAATATGAATTTTGGTATAAGGATCGATCTTATTAAGCTTAATCAATTCATTGATAACTTTTCTTAATTGGTGGAGTGCGCGCATAGCCATAGGGTTGCGTACTGCTGATACCATGGGACTTCCGAGATATAAGTTCTTATCACTGCCGACAACAGCAGGTTTATATACATCAATAGCCGACGGATGATATATTTTATCCAATCGCCTTTCATCAACATCAAAATTATCAACTAGAAATGCTTTTACCCGCTCATCAATACGTTGCACTACAGCAAATTCACCTCGCCCCATGTTCCTGTTCATTTGTTTTTTAAGAAGGGCATACGCATTATCCAGAATAAGATTTTTCTTTTCTTCACCGAACTCAATTAATTTGGTTGTGCCAAATTGGTTTCTTAAACTTTTTATCAGATTGCTCTTAAATATTTCGCTTGCTTCTTTACTCCAATATGCATTTTCTTCACGTGATTTCTTAATTATACCATTGACTGCATCTATAATCTGTTTTTCTTCGTTTTGTGTTTGAATGATATGATGAATCTCTTCCTTGATTATTTTTTTGTTTTCATCGTTTTTCCATGTATCCGGAGGAACAATATCTTCCATACTGGCAAGAAAAACAGCATGTGAATAAATCAAATCTTCCCGTAAATAAGGAATAATTTTATTAATCGCTTTAAGACTTAGTGATGCATATTCCTGTTTCGGATGTATTTTTAAAAATTCTTTGATTTGATCATCATTTAGATGAAGTCTTTTCTGAACAAACTCAGCCAGTTTTTCTTCCGAATGATAAGTAACAAGAACATGCCATACATCATTAATGTCAATAGTTGATTGTTGTCCATCTTTTCCCCTGATGTATTCAATGGTAAGATTCATATAGTTTTCTCCGAATAATTCTTTTAACCTCGCACTTACAGGACAACCCATAACTGTAGTTTTCATTGTATAGTTAAAGAGAAAATCTTCTGGATTTACATTAGGGTCTTTATAAAATTTATATTGCTTTTTTGGTGCTAATTGTTTGGATATTTCTTCAAAGTCAAAGTAGTCCTTACTTTTCCGGTAAAACAGAGGTTCAATATTCTCCTTTTCTGTGGTGTTTAAAAACCTAAGTTTTTCATCGTTAGGTGTTTTTATTTTTATAGTATTGATGAAACAGAGCTTTCGGTATTCCTCGAATTTTGGGTGGGAAACAACACAACGTGGTTTTTTTGGTTCGAACACACATCTTCCCACTAACCCTTTCTGTGATTTCAGTGGTCGCTGATAAAAAATGGCCTGGTGTAATTTATTCCTTAAAGGTTTTGGAAGATTTTGAAATTCGCATATCCTGTTAAACTCTTCCAGATAATGTGCTTCACGATGGGTGTATTGATCACGAATTTTGTCTCCATTGACATACTTCTCGTAAAAATATTGTCCCAGAGTTTTATCCTCTTTTGCCACACTTATTTCAGCAATAGATTTTTTTACTACTCCATCGCCTTCTTTTGTGCCTTCAAGCCGGTTACTTAAAAACCCTCTGCGTTGAGCAATGTGGTAAAATGCCCTCCCGATTTTATATCGATCGTATTCTTTGTTAACATCCAGTTTCTTACTCACAACAAGGTTTCTGAAAAAATAAGGATTCTTTGTCTGTTTTTTTCTTTCAACTTCAGATGCAAAGTCATCAGTTGCAAGCCATTCCCTGAAATATCCATTATCAGGATAAACTTTCTTATATCTCCAGTTATTCAAATCCTCACTCCTCAAACTAGGACAATAGCCATTCTCGGATAAAACCCTCAAAACTTCAATTTTTCTGAGCTTTCTGCGAAATTTCATTCTTCGGGCACTTCTGAAATCGGTTCTTTCAGCAGCTTTTGAGTTTTCAATACCTTTTTCAATTTTTACTCCCTCCTGGAATATTCTAACACCTTTATCTAATATGGTAAAATTATTATCTTCATTTTCAACAATTGCCCAACCAATACTATTGGTACCCAGATCAAGTCCTAAAATTTTAGCCATGGTTATTTGATTTTTAAGGATTTATATTCTAACTTGTCAATTCAATTATTTAATCTTATCACAATAAGGCTATATGCCGAAGGAATTATTTCCTATAACCCCGCTTCGGTGGGGTTTATTTTTATGTAACTAAACATTACTTTTCTGTTCCCAGGATAGCTGTTATTGCTAATTTTTTGGAAATATCTTAAAACATTTGCCTTATTACACTATTAGGCTGATAATCACTCAATTTTCCTATGATAAGACAAGTTAACAAATTACTTCTTTATTACAAAAAAGTATCAAGCTTAATGTCAAATATTTATACAAGCCATTAACGTTTAAGATGAAAATCAATAAAAAACTCCTTTTAGATATTTTACTTAAAGTTGTTTTTCATATAATTAAAAATAGTGAACTAAAGTTTTATGATTAAGTAATAATGTATATCCTTTTATAAATCCGTCTAAGAAAAATGGCGTAGTAATTCTTGTAAGACTTTTTGGCGCATATGCCATGCGAAGGAATTTTGTCTGAACGACGACGAAGGAGGAGTGAGTTTAATTCCGCAAGAAAAAAGTATTGCAAAAGAATTCAAGTTATTTTTCTCGTACGGAGACTTTTTTGCTATCTTTTTGTGTGGGTGACAAAAAGATAGTCGAACTGCATGGGAGCAGTTCGAAACAAATGCTTGTGTGTTGGGGATTTTTTAAAAAACATATGAAAAAGTGAGAGTGTTCGCTCTCACTCTGATTTATGTGGTAGCACCTGGAATCGAACCAGGGACACACGGATTTTCAGTCCGTTGCTCTACCAACTGAGCTATGCCACCATAGATATATATTATTTCAAATTGCTTGCTCTACCCATCCCGAAAATCTTACAACATTTCTGTTGTTTAGATTTTCGAGGACTCTCGAAAAACAATGAAATTAAAGATTTCTGGTTTTTCGGAGCTGAGCTATGCCACCTTTTTGTTAAGCGCTGCAAATCTATACAAAAAAAAGTGTTTGACAAAACGGAAATACCATTAAAATTGAACACTATGCCTACATAAATTATGCCTGCATATTTTTACAAAAACCTTAATTTACAATCACTTGTATAATTGAAATAATTCGTTAGGAATAACAATATCATTTCATAATTTAGTAACTCTTTTTTATTCAGATCAGGGAAAATGGAATATTATACGCATGTTTTACAAAATGGTATTCGATTGATTCATCAAGCTGTAAATTCACCTGTTGCACATTGCGGAATATTTATAAACACCGGGTCGAGAGATGAGCTTGAAAATCAGCATGGCATGGCCCACCTGATTGAACACCTTATTTTTAAGGGTACGAAAAAAAGAAAAGCATATCATATCCTTAGCCGGATGGAAGATGTTGGCGGAGAAATGAATGCTTACACTACAAAAGAAGAAACTTGCATCTACACTACCTTTTTTAATAATTATTATTCCAGGGCATTTGATTTGCTCTCCGATGTATTGTTTCATTCAGTCTTTCCACAGAAAGAAATCATAAAAGAGAAAGAGGTCATTATTGATGAAATAAACTCATACAAAGATTCCCCAACCGACCAGATATATGACGATTTTGAAGAACTGGTTTTTAACACAAACCCGATTGCAAGAAACATTCTTGGTACAAAAAAAGTTCTGAATTCATATACGAGAAATGATATTATTGATTTTGTAATGAGCAATTATGCAACCAATGAAATTGTAGTCTCAAGTGTTAGCAGTGTTCCCTTTCCCCGTATTCTGAAATACTTTATTAAGCATTTCTCAAATGTTGATCAGGCACAACGGAAAAAAAACCGGAACGAATACAATTTCAAATCTTATCAGCCATTGCACAGAAAGAATAAAAAAAACACCTACCAAACACATTGTATTATCGGCAACCAGACATACAGCAACAAAGATGAAAGAAGATATGCAATGCATTTGTTGAACAATCTTCTGGGAGGACCTGGAATGAACTCACGTTTGAATATGACACTGCGCGAGAAAAAAGGCCTGGCTTACAATATTGAATCGAACTATTCAACATATTCGGATGTGGGAATATTCCATGTCTATTTTGGGACTGATACAAAGCACCTGAATCAATGCGTTGATCTGATTCATTCCGATTTTAAAAAATTGAAAGAACAAAAACTGGGAACAGTTCAGCTGTCAAAGGCAAAAAGACAACTGATCGGTCAAATAGCGATAGCCGCGGAACATAACGAAAATCAAATGTTAGCCAACGGACGCAGTATGATATTGTTTGACAAAGTTTACCCATTTCATGAAGTTGCACAAAAAATAGAAAATATTACATCCAATGAAATCAGAGAAATTGCAAATGAAGTACTTATTACAAATCAACTTTCATCCCTGGTATTTTACTAATTTGTTATGGACAACAATAATCCTTTGATAGAAAAGTATGTATTCTCTCATTCCACACCCGAGAATGAAATTCTTACTGAACTTAACCGCGAAACAAACCTGAAGGCAATTTACCCCAGGATGCTTTCGGGACCACTTCTCGGAAAATTCCTTGAGCTTGTCTCTTATATGATAAAACCCAGATACATACTCGAGATCGGTACATTTACCGGATACTCTGCTATATGCCTTGCAAAAGGGCTATCTGAAGACGGTAGATTAATTACCATCGAAAAAAACGATGAACTGAACAGGTACTCAAAAAAATATTTTCAAAAAGCAGGTCTTTCTGAAAAGATTGATCTTATCACAGGCAATGCCAAAGAAATAATACCAACACTTAACATGCAATTTGATCTGGTATTTATTGATGCCGATAAACAGGAATACGTTGATTATTATACATTGAGTTTTGATAAAATCAATCCTGGTGGATTTATTCTTGCAGACAATGTGTTATGGAATGGAAAAGTAGTTTGCAATAAAAAGTACCATGACAAGGAAACAAAAGGTATTATTGCATTTAATGAGCTGATAAAAAACGACATACGTGTCGAAAATATAATTATTCCTTTTCGTGACGGAATCAGTATTATCAGAAAAATCTGATACTTTGTAAACAAACTTTCCAATTTTCATGTTTAAGCAGTGATTGTTTTTATATAATACTAATTTTAAGGACAAAACAATAAAAAATCCCATGGCAAATTATTCCATACGAGATCTTGAGCGGCTCACGGGCATTAAAGCTCATACAATACGCATATGGGAAAAACGATACGGACTCATTGACCCCGAAAGGACCTCAACAAATATCAGGGCCTATTGTGACTCGGATCTGAAAAAACTGTTAAACATTTCTATTCTTAACAAGAACGGATTTAAAATTTCTAAAATCGCTCAGTTTTCGCCTGTTGAAATTGCTGAAAATATCAATAAGCTGTCCGAATATTTTCCTGATTCTGAAAGTCTGATTGAAAATCTTACCATTGCAATGATAGATCTTGATGAATATAAATTTGAAAAAATCCTGTCAAGAGCAATTATTCAATTTGGATTTGAAAATACGGTCATAAAAATCCTTAATCCCTTCCTGGTAAAAATCGGTATCATGTGGCAGACAGGCTCCATTAATCCTGCCCAGGAACATTTTGTTTCAAATCTGGTCAGGCGAAAAATGCTTGTTGCCATTGACGATCAAATAAGAGATACCCAGTCGCATGG
>Ga0307432_1001488_pt1 | contig 14102 bp, 17 predicted proteins | sample SalMarWE160150MG_FD_202158 | JGI IMG/M metagenome (GOLD analysis project Ga0307432, IMG submission 202158) | Salt marsh sediment microbial communities from the Plum Island Ecosystem LTER, Massachusetts, United States - WE1603-150 | ecosystem: Environmental > Aquatic > Marine > Intertidal zone >...
TCAAGCTCTATTTCATGATCGGCCTGCCCACAGAGACCGATGATGATATTGAAGACATGATCAAGTTAACCCTTGCCCTTAAAGGACACATCGACAAGAAAAAGGCAGGGAGTCGAGTCACTCTCACGGTGTCGCCATTTGTACCCAAGGCTGGCACCCCATTTCAATGGCTTCCGATGACCAGCGGTGAAATTCTGACGCGCCGCCTTTCTCTACTTAAGAATAGCCTTAAGCCAAAGGGCATTGAGTTCTCCTCGGAAAGTGTAAATTGGATGGTTATACAGGGTATTCTCTCAAGAGGCGATGCAAGGCTCGCCCAGGTGCTTGTCAAAATGGAAGGAAAAACAATCTCTTCATGGCGTCGAGCAATGGAGCAGTGCTCGCTTGACGCTGGATATTATGTCAACAGGGAGATACCGCCTAGCGAGAGTCTGCCCTGGTCAAACATCGATTCAGGGGTTAATAAGGACTATCTTCAGTCCGAGCTTGAGCAGGCGCACCTGGGTAAAGAGACCCCACCCTGCCCACCGGCCGAATGCCACAAGTGTGGGGTCTGCTAAAATGGGCATAGAGCGGAATATACAAGAGATCAAGAAGCGTATTACCAACGCTGCGAAACGGGTTGGTAGGTCGCCTGATGAGATAACTATCGTCGCTGTGACAAAGGGGGTCGAACCCCGCGATATCAGGATTGCAGTAGGGGCTGGCGTCAGGCACATTGGCGAGAACAGGGTTCAAGAGGCCCAGAGGAAGACAGCATGTTTATCCACCCTGGAACCGCGACCTACATGGCACATGGTGGGACGTCTTCAGACTAACAAGGTCAAGACAGCAGTGGAAATTTTTGATATAATCCATAGCGTAGATTCGGCCAGATTGGCAGAGTCGGTAAGCAAGCGTGCTCAAAACGTTTATCCTGTGTTGCTCCAAGTCAACATCTCAGGAGAAGAGACGAAGGCTGGTTTTTCAATGACAGATTTGCCTAAGGCAGTAGAAGAGGTCGCTCGTCTACCCAACCTTAAGGTGAAGGAGTTAATGACCATCGCCCCCTTTGTGAAGAACCCCGAGGAAGTCCGCCCTATCTTCAGAAGGCTGCGGCAGCTTCGTGACTCCCTGGGACTGGAGCACCTTTCCATGGGGATGAGCGACGACTTTGAGATCGCCGTGGAAGAGGGGGCAACGCTGGTAAGGATTGGGCGCGCCATTTTTAAGGAGTGAAGAAAATGACAGTAGACCATCAAAAAAGACTGATACTGCAGACAGGGCCATTTACGCCACCTGATGCCCTGCTGCTGGATTTGGAGACGATTGATGGCATAAAGCTCAATGTGCAACGTCTAGGAGCGTCCTTCCGTGGTGGAGGAGTTGCAACCTTTATCACGGTCATAACCAATAATTCAAGTATCGCTCCCTTGGCTGAAGCTACTTATCAACATATCAAACGGCTCAAGTCAAAGGGAGGCGATGATTTGATTATCCTCATAGGAGGCGAAATCAACACTAATGCGGAAGAGGTGCGTTTTCGAGACGTGCGGTGTCGCAGGCAGATATCCCTGAAGCAAAAATCTCAGGATGAAATAAGAGGGATACTGCTAGAGGGAGATGTTGGTTAAATGAAAACCACCTTTATCGGTGGTGGAGTCATGGGCGAGGCAATAATCAAGGGGATCCTCGCTAAAGGGTTAACCATGCCTCGTGACATTACAGCCAGCGATATCAACCCAGAGCGTCTTTCCAATTTGAAGCAGGGTTATGGTATTGAAACATCTCGCAGCAACCGCCAAGCGGCGGAAGCCTCAGATGTTGTGGTTCTAGCCGTCAAGCCTCAAAACCTGAAAACGATTACTGAGGCACTCAGAGGCGGCCTCCAGCCATATCAACTCGTCCTTTCTATCATCGCTGGGGCGACTATCGCCACCATCACCAACAGCCTGGGACACAGCGCGGTGGTTCGGGCTATGCCTAATACCCCGGCTCAGATCGGTGAGGGAATGACCGTCTGGACCGCCTCAAGAGGAGTAAGCCAGAGCCAAAAGGAGGCAGCTCAATCTATTTTGGGAGCACTGGGTAAGGAGGTCTATATCCCCAATGAGAAATACATTGATATGGCTACCGCAGTCAGTGGCAGCGGTCCCGCCTACATCTTCCTGGTCATGGAAGCACTCGTCGACGTTGCAGTGGATATCGGCCTGCCCCGTGAAATGGCAAAGGATTTAGTCTTATATACAGTCCTGGGAGCAGCACGTCTTGCTCAACAGACAGCTAAGTGCCCCAAGGAGTTGAGGCAAAAGGTTACCTCCCCAGGGGGGACGACAGAAATGGGATTGCTTCAGCTTGAGCAGGGAGACCTCAGAGCCCTGATCGCTCGAGCCGTCATAGCAGCATATGAGAGGGCGAAGGAGTTGGGGAGCTAATAGGTGAACCCTAGATCGAAGGATCTGATATCACCCACGCAATTGCTATTATTTTTCTGCTAGTTATCGCTGGCCTTGTCTACCCAGTGTAGCGTCGAAAATGCAAAAGGGAAAGCTCCCCAAGTTAGTCGAGAAACTCAGAGGACATGGCTTTCAAAGGAGGTTGTGATGGATAGAGTTGCTGTTGCCACCGATAGCACATGTTGTCTACCGCAAGGGCTGGTGAGTAAGTACGATATTGCGGTAATACCACTCCTGATAATCCACGAGGATAGGAGCTATCGCGATGGGATTGACATGAGCCCCACCGAAGTTTACCGGATTATGCGAAAGAAAGAGGCACTGCCCACCACCTCCATTCCATCCCCAGGGGAAATCCTCGAGACCTATCGCCAGTTAAGCGAGAAGGCGGAAAGCATTCTCTGCATCACCGTCACAGGGCTGCAGAGCAAAATGTTTGACACAGCGCTGTTAGCTAAAGAGATGGCTAAAGCGGAATTGCCCAACACCACTATCGAGGTTGTCGACAGCCGAGCCGTGGCTGGCGCACTGGGCTTCATAGTCCTGGCAGCAGCAAAAGCCGCACAAGAAGGGGCAAGCCTTGCCAAGACAGCCGAAACCGCCCAAGATATGAAGCTCAGGGTAAATTCCATTTTTATGCTAGATACTCTGTACTATCTGGCGCGGACTGGTCGCATCGCCAAGGCATCAGCCTGGGCTGGAGCATTATTGGACATGAAGCCTATCGTCGAGCATTCTACTGCTATAGGAGAAACAACACCCGTTGCACGCCCCAGAACCAAATCAAAAGCGGTGAGGCGTATGCTGGAAATAATGTCAGAAAGAGTCGGGGACTCCCCTGTGCATGTCATAGTGCACCACGGTGATGAGCTGGAAGAGGGAGAGAAACTCAAGGCCCAGATTGCCTCGCAATTCAACTGCGTTGAGCTTTATCTCACCGACTTCACCCCCGTAATGGGAGTTCATGCTGGGCCGGGGCTACTCGCTATCTCATTTTATGCTGAATGAGAAGGCTATAATGCAACAAATCGCCATCGTCACCGACACTGTAGCTTGTCTCACCAAGGAACAGATAGAGCAACACCAGATAGGTATAGTGCCGCTAAGGATCGATTTCGATGGCCATATATATAGGGAGTATCTCGATATAAGCCCTTCCGAGGCATACCAGCTTTTGGAAAAGGACCCTAAACGCTTCGTAACTTCCGCAGCCTCCCCTCCCGAGATTCTCGAGGTTTTCCGCGAGCTAAGTAAGAGAGCGGAGAGCATCCTTTGTATCACTATTTCCTCCAAGCTCAGCGCTCAACACAGCGCAGCTCAGTTGGCGGTGGAGCAAGCCAAACAAGAGCTTCCTCACACCACGATCGAGCTTCTAGACTCCAGGAACGCTGCAGCAGCACAGGGGTTTGTCGTCCTGGCGGCAGCAAGGGCAGCAGCTCAGGGCAAGAACCTCACTGAGACTATCAAAGCGGCCGAGGAAGTGAAAGAAAAAATACATTTAGTCATGGTTCTCGAAACCATTCGCTATGTATATCGATCAGGACGCGTACCGAAGGTTGCAGCTCAGGCCGGATCTGCCCTCAACATCAAGCCGATACTCACCATTTCCGATGGTTTGGTCCGCTTTGCTGGCGCAACTAGAAATAAACAGCGGGGGGTGAACCGGATTCTGCAGATGATGAGGGATGAGGTAAAGGGACAATCGGTGAATGTGGCAGTAGTACATGCCGATGCACTAGAAGAGGCTGAGAGGCTCAAGGAGAAGGTAGCGTCAGAGTTTGATTGTATAGAACTGTGGCTCAGTGAATTCAGCCCAATAATGGGATACGCTACAGGACGTGGATTATTGGGACTTGCTTTCTATGTTGAAGGCTGACCTCTTTCACCTGCGGCGGCGTGCAGGATAACCCCCTACCAGTGAGGCAAGATGGAGCTGGCTGAAGATGTCAGAAGACTGAGAGAAAGCCTGGGCGAACTGCCTGAGCCCATGGTTAACCCAGCTTTCATTATGGTCAGTGGCCTGCCAGGCACTGGGAAATCCTACTTCTGTCGAAAGCTCACTGAACGCCTTCCTTGCCTTATTCTCGAGAGCGACGACCTGCGTAAGGTTATCTTTCCCTCCCCAGATTACAGTCCTGAGGAAAGCAATCGTCTTTTCCAAGCCAGTCACCGCCTGATTGAAGAGCTGCTACAAACCGGGATACCCCTCATCTTCGATGCTACAAACCTAATAGAGCGCCACCGGGAGCACCTCTACCGCATTGCCGACACCTTTGGAGCAAAGCTAATTCTCGTGCGGGTCGAGGCTCCCCCAGAATTGGTGCGCCAGCGCCTTAAAGATCGCCCATCCACTACCGAGCGCGAGGATAAATCGGACGCCGACTGGCAGGTTTATGAGAAGATGAAATCATCGGTGCAAAAGATGCGCCGTAACCACTTCGCCGTTGACACCTCCAGGGACATAGCCCCAGTGATCGACAAGATTGTGCGAGAGGCAAACCGCTAATGCACAATTTCCCCCTGTTATTGCATCCCAACCCTGTTTTCGATATTATGAGGCTATGAAGAACGAGCAAGGAGAAACAATGGAAATTAAAATCGTATCCGGTGACATAACAAAGCTCAAGGTTGACGCTATTGTAGTGAACCTTTTTGAAGGGGTAGAAAGTCCTGCTGGTGCTACTGGAGCTGTAGACCAGGCTATCGGCGGTCTCATTACCCAACTCATCACTGAAGGCGAGATTAAGGGAAAGCTCAATGAAATGACATTAGTTCACAGCATGGGGAAGATCTCGCCAGCAAGGGTGCTAGTTGCCGGCTTGGGGAAAGAAAACGAGCTAAACCCAACTAAGATTCGAGGGGTTGCCGCTGAGGCATGCCGCTTTCTCAGAAAGGTAGGAACGAAGCGAGTGGGCACTATTGCCCACGGCGCGGGCTCAGGGGGCATCGGTGCCGAACAATCGGCTCAAGCGATAACCGAGGGGGCTATCTTAGGGCTTTATACCTTCCGCAAACACCAGACTAAGGAACTGGATCAAAAGGATATCAATGAACTACGCATCGTGGAGAGGGATAGGAACAAGCTTCCTGAACTAAAGAGGGGGTGTGCCAGGGGGAAGATCATGGCTGAGGCCACAAACCTCGCCAGAGATATGGCCAACGAGCCGGCCAACTACATGACCCCGACCGACATGGCAGAGGTGGCAAAAAAGGTGGCACAAGACTACGGACTCGAATTGGAGGTACTGGAAAAGAAGGACATAGAGAAACTGGGAATGGGGGCTCTGCTAGGTGTTTCCCAAGGAAGCAGACAGCCGCTAAAGTTCATCATCCTTACCTATAAAGGGAGCAGGCCATCAAAAACCCCACTGGGCCTCATCGGCAAGGGGATAACCTTTGACTCCGGGGGGATATCCATCAAGCCATCGGAGGGAATGGGAGATATGAAAGACGACATGTCCGGAGGTGCCACTGTCATCGCTGCCATGCGCGCGATAGGTGAGTTGAAGCCCAAAATCAATGTCACCGCCCTCATTCCAGCAACAGAGAACTTACCCGATGGCGCGGCCGTGAAGCCGGGAGATATTCTCAAGGCGATGAATGGTAAGACTATCGAGATCGCCAACACCGATGCCGAGGGACGCCTCATCTTAGCCGATGCCCTCAGTTATGCTGGCAAACTAAAACTTTCTCCTCTGGTAGATGTTGCCACCCTGACCGGCGCCTGTCACGTCGCTTTGGGCGATGTCTACTCCGGCGCTTTTAGCAACGATCAGGAGCTAGTGGAGAAGGTAATCAAGGCTGGCGAAGAGTCCGGTGAACGCATTTGGCACATGCCTATGAATGAAGACTACAAAGAGCAGAACAAGAGCGATGTCGCCGACATCAAGAATACCGGTGGCCGGTGGGGAGGCGCGATAACCGCTGCACAGTTCCTTGCCGAGTTTGTTGGGGAAACACCATGGGTTCATCTGGATATCGCCGGCACCGCCCTTACTGACAAAGAGAAAAAGTTTCTGGTAAAGGGAGCAACAGGGGTCACCGTGAGGACTCTGGTTAACCTCACTCTTGCCCTGGCCCAGAAATAGTAAAAATCGCTTACACTAAAGGAGAAGGAGAAAAAGAAGGATGAAAGTGAAATGGCTAGGTCACGCATCTTTTCTAATCACGTCCGAAGAGGGGGTGAAGATAATCACCGATCCCTACACTACAGGAATGGGGATCAGCTATGGCGATATAAACGAGGCTGCTGACATAGTGACGGTGAGCCATGAACACGGCGACCACAATAACGTCGATGCAGTTTCTGGAAGTCCCCAGGTAGTAAAAGGTGTCGGTGTGCAGGAAGTTAAGGGAATACAATTTAGTGGAATTGCCTCTTTTCACGATTACGCAGGAGGCAGCCAGAGGGGGCCAAATACCATCATCTGCTTCACGGTGGATGATGTCAAGCTATGCCACCTGGGTGACCTAGGACATCAGCTTAGTGAACAGCAGGTCGCCGATATCGGTGCGGTTGATGTCCTCCTCATCCCTGTTGGTGGCTTTTTCACCATCGATGCCGAAGTAGCAACCGATACCACAGAAAAACTAAAACCTCGAATCGTCATACCCATGCACTATAGCACCGACAAGTGTGCCTACCCCATATCAGGAGTGGACGACTTCCTTAAAGGCAAAGCCAATGTGAAGAGGATGGACACCTCAGAGGTAGAGCTTACGAAGAGCGAACTCCCAGCAGCGGCAGAGATTGTGGTGCTAAGGCATGCGCTGTAATCAGTTGTTTGAGTCCCTGCCCCCAAACGGGGTACCCATTTTCTAGGCTGGCAAAGGATCCCCCAGCAGGCTGACACCTGGAATCACACCGATCCCACCGATTGTAGGCTGTCCGCCAACCCAAGAAGCGTCTCTTCTCCAAACAACCTATACAATATGGTACCAGCATCATGCTTGAGCTATAACAGGGGTGTGGCATTACCTGCCCCGGAATTGTGGCTCCCGCTTTTCCAGAGAGGCTCTAACCATCTCCTTTATGTCCTCGCTGTCCATAATAACACGCCATCCTTCCTCCAGGGCACTCTTATGCGCATTATTAGCCAGTGCACTCCTCAGCGCACGCTTGGTATACTTTATGGATAGTGGTGGTGATATCATTATTTTCTCGGCCATCCCCAAAGCCGTCGGCATGAGTTGCTCCTGGGGAACTACCTTGTTCACCAGACCAATTCTATGGGCCTCCTCAGCGCTTATTCGGTCACAGGTAAAGAGCAACTCGTTGGCTTTAGTCCTGCCCACCACAGCAGGAAGAACTGTGAAGGCGGCAAAACATAATCCCCCTATCCGCGGCCCTATAAAACCGAGGATAGCGTCCTCCGAGGCTATGATAATATCGCACAACAATGCCTGCTGGAGCCCGTCGCCCAAGATATAGCCGTGTATTGCCGCTATTATTGGCTTATCAAAGTTTAATAATTTCTCCTCTTCCCTGAGACTCAGGAATTCAGGCAGTTCAGATATGGGTGCGCCCCTGTCACGGCCTGATGAAAAGGCTCTACCAGCCCCGGCCATAATTACAACTCTAACATCATCGTCAGCCTCCAACTCATCCAGCGCCTGGTAGAGCTCGTTCTTCAGTTCTAGATTTATGGCGTTTAGCTTCTCCGGTCTATTAAGGGTGAGGATCGCTATGTGATCCTTCTTTTCTACCAAGATATTCCTGTATTTCATCGTAGTATACCTCCTTTAAGGAATTGGAATGTGCAGGGGGTCGGAAAGCTCAGAGCACGGACGAACTCGTCGGGGGAAAATGCTCTCAGGAGCCAGTTCCATATTTAACATGCAGGGCCATTTCAGCAGCTTCCCATTTCACCTCTCGGGTACCAGCTTCTCCAGAGCCCGACAGTAGCTTGAGTAGGTGTTGCTATCGAAAAGAACAAAGGTCACTTCCAGAATAGATGCGACATCCTCAATAAAGGCGATCACCGTAGCCAGAGCCACCTCTGCCGCTTCATCGACGGGATAGCCATACACACCGGTGCTTATTGAAGGGAACGAGATGCTGCTCAGCCCCTTTTCAGCAGCAAGCTTCAAGCTCTCGCGGTACGCGCTCGCCAATAGCTCAGCCTCGCCTTGAGTGCCACCACGCCAGACAGGACCGACGGTATGGATTACATATCTTGCCTTAAGGTTTCCACCCGTAGTTATGACAGCCTCACCTGTCGGCAAGCGCCCCTGCTTTGATACGATTCGCTTGCATTCCTCCAGAATAGCTGAGCCCCCGGCTCGATGGATGGCACCGTCCACACCGCCGCCCCCCATCAGGCTTGAGTTGGCAGCATTAACGATTGCATCGGTTGACTGCCTTGTGATGTCCCCTTGTACCAAGGATAGCTTTGTCTGGTTGATAATCACCTCTGCGGCTTGCTTCTCCATATCATCACCTCGAAATGTAGTTTAGAATTATCTAGCTATAAGTTGCAACGAATTCCTTCATTGTCTTGAGATAATCGTCCATGCCAACCAGGAAGATGTCGTTGTGAGTAGCCCCCGGTATGACCAGTAGCCGTTTGTCCTTAGCGCCCGAACTCTGGTACAGGTCTCTGCCATGCTGCAGAGGAATGAGATTATCATATTCTCCATGGATTATCAAAGTAGGGATAATGACTGAGCGTATCCGTTCAACGTTGAAAGACAGCTTCCGCTGGTTAAAGCCGAGCGTCTCCACAGGAACCCCTATAAGATCAACTAACCTGCCAACACTGGCAAATCCACTTTCAATAATCAATCCCCCCATCTGGTCTTGATAGTTGAAGGCGAGTTCAATAGCTGGAGCGGCCCCCAGGGAACGCCCCATCATAAAAAGGTTTCCCGAATACTCATTCTGCCTCAGTATACGCTTGAAGCCGTCGAATACGGGATGAGCATCCTTCATCATAGCACTAAATGTTGGCGTTCCTCCGCTTGAACCATAGCCTCTATAGTCAGCCACGAATAGATTTATACCAATCTGAACAAAAAGGGGAGCAATTTGATCGTAATCGCTGGCTATCTCACCATTGCCATGAAAAAACAGAATACTGGGCGCCTTCTCATGAGCAGAATAGAAACGGCACGAAATGAAAATCCCTTCATCTACCGGAATGAGATGGGATGATGCGTTAGCCACTCTGGGCTGTGCAGATAAATCCCTTCGCGGGTAGAAGATGAATTGCAAAATCTCAGGACGGTCAAGAAGTGTAAAGTCGCTCGTGGAAGTGCCAGCATCATCATTCATTTCACCCCCTGTGCTCGCTGGTTAAGTCCATTATAATACTTAGGGATTGGATTGTGCAGGTGAGACGCCTCAACGAACTTGCCCATTCCAGTAGTGGCGTTCAATTGAACGCCCCTGGGCTCCCCCAGAAATACATACAAAAGTGGGGGGGGCAAGTCAAAATCACCGCTACACTGTGAGACGTGTATAATAGGGGAACGGCGAGGGTTACCAATCGTATGAACGGGTACAAAGGCTGCTTAGTAACGTAGCGCGAGGCTTTAGCCTCGCCACCACTAGGCGACCCTAAAGGATCGCGCTACATGGGGTATAGATGGCGAAATTACTAAGCGATGTCATTACAATTCTTTTCCGTAAATGAGCATAGCCTATTACACTTGGCCTGGAGGTGAAAGGTGAGGCTGGTATCGGCCTGTTTGATAGGGGTTAATTGTAGATATGATGGAGAGAATAAGCTCAATGATAAGGTGATAGAGCTCATTAAGCATGAGGAACTGATTCCAGTTTGCCCCGAACAGTTGGGCGGATTGCCCACACCAAGAGAGCGAAGCGGAATATCAAATGGCAGCGGTGACGATGTTATTGATGGAAAAAGCAAGCTTTACAACATCAAAGGCGAGGATGTAACGCAAAGCTTCATAAATGGTGCCCATGAAGTGCTGCAGATAGCAAGGTCATATGGGATAAAAGACGCCATTTTAAAACAACGAAGCCCTTCCTGCGGCTGTGGTGAAACCCAGCAGATGAAATATGTAAATGGCAAATATATAAGTCGCCTTATCAAAGGCGATGGAGTTACAGCAGCTCTGCTAAAGAGAAATAACATCAGCATAATTACAGAGGAGGATTTGTGATAACTTTGAGTCGCCATGATGTGGCCCATCGCATACACCAGGAGGCTAGCCGTTCATATAGAAATACTTGGCGCGGAATCGTTAGGGGTTCGTAGCCTCGCCTGTGTAGTTGAGACCAGTGAGCGCAAGGTAGTTATCGACCCTGGAGTGGCACTGGGATACAGGCGACACGGACTGTTACCCCACCCGGTTCAGGCTGCTGCCTCTGAGGCAGTTAAAACCGCCATCGAGAAGGCGCTGCAGACTGCGACTGACGTTGTAATTAGCCACTATCACGGCGACCACCATCCAATGGTTAACGCCAACCCCTACCAGCTTTCGTTGGAACGGGTTATCGACTCCTGCAAGACTGCTAGATTTTGGACAAAAGGGACAAGCGACCTTTCCCTCAATCAGGCTACCCGTGCAAAGGCTTTAGCCCAGAAGCTAAACCGCGCCTTGCCTGTTGCCGAAGGAACAAGTGATGGCCCATTGAGTTTTTCCGTCCCTGTACCCCATGGAGAACACAGCAGACGCAATGCCACCGTCATGATGACCAGAATCGAGGATGAGGACGGTGTTTTTGTGCACGCCTCCGATATCCAGATGTTGAACGACGAGGCGATAGAGATCATTATCGCCTGGCAGCCAACGATAGTGCTGGCGGCTGGCCCTCCCATCTATCTGCCAATCCTTACCTCAGAGATGCGAGAGGGCGCACTACGGCGGGCGCTGCGACTGGCCAAGGAGGTTGATACCCTCATCCTCGACCATCACGTGATGCGCTCTAAGGGAGGGGAGAGATGGCTGAACAGTCTTTACTCGCCTAGCAAACGCAAAGTCATCTGTGCCGCCGACTTCATGGGCTTCCACCGCAGGCTGCTCGAGGCAGAACGAGTCCAATGGTATAAAAAAGTACCGGTGCCCGATGGCTGGCATGCAGCCTACGCCCGCGGTGAGGTAAGTGTCAAGCCCTATCAGCGATTTCTGAAAGACGCTTAAGAGTTTTGCCTGCAAAAATCGATGCATATGGAAGTAACGAGTTTGAAAAATTTTCTATAGGAATCTATTGCAGTTCCCTTCTAACCTCTCCGTTTGGCAGCATATTATCTGGATGAGGCTCACCCCGCTCCTCTAACCAGTATCTCACACACTTTCGATAATCGCCCTTGCAATACTCCTCAACCCACTTCCCCTCCAGTTTCCCCTGCTCATAGAAGCTTTTTATCGGGCAAACTTCATACCATTTGCAAACTTTTCCATCCATTTGTTTCAAGAATCTAACAAAGAGTAAACAGCCATGGGCGGTTATCTATCAGCACATCATGAAAACAGTATGTGCTAGATACCATTCATGGTTCGACAAGCTCACCACGAACGGCTCTTCGGAAGTCTCCTTTCGAGGCCTACAGGGCGGCCGACTCTTCGGCAAAGGCTCACCATGAATGGCCCTTCGACAAGCTCGGGGCGAACGGAATAAATATATCTTCATAGTGAATGATTTATGTACTACGGCACATACTTGTTATCGCCAGAATTCACCAATTATGGGAATGTCTGCTTTACAGTTCGGACACCTTTTGTCTGAATTAATCCGGTATTTTGTTATGTCAAATACATAGCGTTCGATCAGGAGTTCATTACAATATGGACAATAAGTGTTCTCATAGGGATGGCCGGGCACATTGCCAGCGTAAACATACTGCAAACCCTCCTCTTTCCCAATATCATAAGCCCTCTCTAAAGTACTTACAGGTGTTGCTGGCATGGTAAACCTATATGCAGGATAGTACCGCGATAAATGCCACGGTGTGCCCTCCCCCAACTCATTTCTAATCCTGCTGGCAATACCCCTTAGACACTCCTCATCATCATTAACGCCCGGTACGACCAGGGTTGTGAGTTCAATCCAAACATTGTTCTCTTTTGCCAGCCTGGCATTTCTCCAAACCTTGTCAACATCCGCCTGGCAATACCGCCTAACGGCTTTTTTATCACCCTTTATGTCAATATTCATCGCATCAAGTCCATGCTCGATCAATAACTTTAAAGCTTCGGCACTCATGTACCCATTCGTTATATAGGTATTATAGAAGCCTTCCTGCTTTGCCAGATCGAATACATCCAAGGAGTAGTCAAACAGCAAGGTTGGCTCATTGAATGAAATGGACGTGCCTTGAAGATCGTATTGCTTTACTGCCCAGACAAAATCCTCTGGACTTACATATCGACCCTTCCCGACATTCTCTGGATGTTTACTTATGTCATCATTCTGACACCAAGGGCAAGTAAAATTGCAGGACCAGGTCCCGACTGTAAGTGTTTTGCTACCAGGCCAGAAATGGAAAAGGGGCTTCTTTTCTATAGGATTAGGGCTCAAGGAGGTCAGGTCACCATAGACCAGAGTATAAAGCTTACCATCCATATTCTTCCTTGTTTTGCAAAATCCGAACTCATCCAGACCTATCTTGCAATGCCTTTCACAGGTATTGCACTTGACCTTTCCATCAGCCATTTTTTCGTAAAGCAGCGCTTCCTTGATCCTGGGGGCTTCCATAAAATTCGCTCAGCTTGTACTTCGACGATTCCGTTTTGGTTTTACCGCATGATTTATTCGTCTCTGACCTTAAAAACAAGTATAACATAACACTTGGTGTCCGTTGGCAGTGTCAGCTTGAGTTTATGGTCACATAGTGCGACGAAATGTCCGTCAGATGGTTGGTGCCGATCTCCGACCAAGGCGTGTAAAAGGTAATTGATAAATACATTCGGCGCCAGAGATACTACGTAGTAGTGGAGTTCTGGACGGTGGATGAGGACGGGCGTGACATCGTCCATATCACCGATACTTTTCTATTGACACCAGTCAGGATACCAGAAAAGGCAGACCAGGTGTAGGAGGTGAAGTTTATGGGTGGACCAGCAAGGGAACCGGAGATAGGCAGCGAGCTCAACCCGGTGACGAAGATAGCAAAGAATACAGCCCTAGGCAAAGGGATCCACGACGATGCCAGTGCAAGAGCGCTCGGGTTCAAGCGAGCACCGGTCCCGGGAGTCACCTCTCTCGCCTACGTCATGGAGGTGTTATTGAATTTCTTCGGCGAGAGCTGGACGAATGGCGGCGATATAGACTTGGCGTTTACCAGACCCTTACATGAAGGACAGGGGGTAACTGCCAGGGCCATCGTTCGCGACAAAAAAGTTGAAGATGGCAATCTACGGCTTTTCTTAGAGGTGTGGGCTGAAAACGAGGAGGGAACTAAGGTGGCAGAAGGAACGGCTAGCGGCCTTTTACCGCCTGTCGCCTCGTTGTGAGGCCATTACAGCTTGGGTGCGCTATTTCGTTGATATTTGTGTTCAACGCTTTGTTATTCCACTATCAGGCGTCTTGTTAAATGACACGTTCTGACGAATCATTCAGACACGGGTTTATACACCAAAGGAGTAGGGGCGTCCTTCAGCTGAAGGACACCCCTACGACGACATGCCGACAGACCACGACAGTATAGCAGTTTGATATCCTATTGTGCGTAGAAGCTCCCTATCCAATCGGGTCTATCA
>Ga0307432_1001495_pt1 | contig 14080 bp, 8 predicted proteins | sample SalMarWE160150MG_FD_202158 | JGI IMG/M metagenome (GOLD analysis project Ga0307432, IMG submission 202158) | Salt marsh sediment microbial communities from the Plum Island Ecosystem LTER, Massachusetts, United States - WE1603-150 | ecosystem: Environmental > Aquatic > Marine > Intertidal zone >...
GAAAAAGTAGTTCCTTCTCCCCTTTTGGACTCTACTTCGATGTAGCCGCCGTGTGCCTTTACCATGCCGTAGACCGAGGAGAGCCCGAGACCGGTGCCCTTGCTTAAGCCTTTGGTGGTAAAAAACGGCTCAAAGATGCGATCCATGGTCTTTTCATCCATACCGACTCCTGTGTCTCGTACCGTCACCAACACGTAGCTTCCAGGCTTCACATCATAGGGCCTCCCGGTCATCTCCTCGTCGGTTACATTCTTGGTTCCCAGAAAGAGCCCGCCTCCGGTGGGCATGGCCTCGGCAGCATTCACGTAGAGGTTCCACAGGACCTGCTCGATCTGGCCTTGGTCTGCCTTGACGGTCGAGAGCTTCTCGTTGAGCTCTTGATGAACCGTGATGTTCTTCTTGGTCATGGCAAAGGTATCGGAGGTCTCTTTCACGACCCGGTTCATATCGATGGGCTTGATCTCATAGCGTCCCTCTCTCACATAGCCGAGCAACTGTTTGGTCAGCAGGGCGCCGCTGTCGACGAGCTTCTCGATCTTCTTGAGCTTTTCATACTTCGGGCCCTCACTCTCAGTCTCGAGGAGCAACAGAGAGGTGTTTCCCATAATCCCCATGAGAAGGTTATTGAAGTTATGGGCAATGCCGCCGGCTAAGGTTCCAAGGGACTCCATCTTCTGGGCATATTGGAGCTGAGCCTCCAGTCTTCTCTGCTCTTCCTCTGCCCGGTTGCGCTCAGTAATGTCTTCTCCAATTCCCAGGATCCCCATTACATTGCCACTCTCATCGAACCTAGGAGTTAGGTTCAAATTTACCCAAATGGTGCGTCCCTCTTTAGTGATCTCTCGTAACTCTCTCCGTACACTCTTTTTCTCCGCAATCAAAGATCTGATGTCCTCAACCTCCTTCCTTACCTCATCATCGGGGTAGAGGATATCAATCTTGTGAAGACTTACGATTTCCCCAGCCTTATAGCCGAATATGTTCTCAGCCCCTGTATTCCAAAACAGGACATTCTGATCAAGATCGGTAGAGACTATTGAGATAGAACGAGAGCTTTCGAGGATGCTCGTCAAGAATTTGTTGATATCTGATAGCTCTTCGTCCACTCGTTTTTTTTCAGTGATCTCCCGCTGCAGTTGCTCGTTGATCTTAGTCATTTGGTCTGTTCTTTCTTTAAGCTCTTTCACGTGTTCCACCAATTGAGAGCGAAGTCTGGAGTTATCTAAGGCCAATCCGATCTCCCCGATCATGATGGAGACAATATGTTCATCGTGGGAAGTAAAGACCTGCCCAGTCTCTTTGCAGGCGAGGTTCAGGACGCCTATTAGATCATCCCTTACGCAAATCGGCATGCTCAAGAAGGAAGGTGCACCGTACTTGGGGTCGTTCTCCTTGCTGGTCCTTGGATCATTCTCAATGTCCTCTACGAGGAGGGGTTTTCTCTCAGATACGAGGCGCTGGAGCAAGGTATCATTGATATTGATGTATGAATCCTTTCTAAGTCCTGGCTCCAAGCCCCTGGCATCAACCACCCGGAATCTGTTTGCATCAAATTCCACTACAAACACTGAGCAGATTTGTGCTTGAGATACAGCCATGGTTTTCTCAAGCAAGAGCCTTAACAAAGACTCTACATCGAGGCTTCTACTCGCTACTTCTATAAGCTGTTTGAGGACGAGCAACTCAAAGAGCCTATATTGTAAATCACCGGTTGTCTTATCCACTCTGTTCATGGGGTGATTAAAGGAGTTCATGATCTCATTTAATTCAGCTGCACCCTTGGGAAGCTCCACAAAACCCTTCACACCGCTCTCTGCCTTCTTGAGCGAGGTGGAGAGCAGGGTAAATTTCTATACATAATTCGCATCCTCTCCACTATGAGGGAATTTCATAAGTACTTGCAGATAGCTATCTTTCATGTGTAAACCCTTTCCGCCCCTTCTCATGCCTTGTCTTTTGTTCAACTTTTTGAAAGGTATCTCCAGTGATCTTTTTGGAGATTCCTCGTTGTTCATATAATAATTTTTCCTAACTCTTAGCTAATTGTTCGCAGACCTTTCCGGCTTCCTTAAATTCAGTTGATTTATCAAAGAAGTATTCTGCGCCTAAAGCCATGCATTTTTTCCTGTACTGAGGATCTGAATAATTGGTGAGCATTATCATCACGGGGGCATCGTTAATCTTCTTTATATTTTTAAGGACGTCGATGCCACTGCCACCAGGCACACAGATATCCAGTATCACCGCATCAGGATGTAATGCTTGAATAGATTGTATGGCCTCGGGTATATTTCCCGCCTGACCTATGACCTTGATTCCTGGAAGCTCAGACAGCATAAAGTTTAATCGTTCACGGAGAATCGGTGAGTCATCTACAATAAAGACCTTCATGCAACCTCATTACTCTTCTTCAAGTCTAAAATACCAGCAGATCCGAACTGGTTATCATAATGTTTTGTTTTCTTATCACAAAGGGAAGCAAAAGTATGTCACAGAAATGATGATTTTTTTGTAGTCATTTCTGCTACAAAAGCATGAATTCGGAGTGAGGAAAGTGAATAGAAAATAAGAGAGGTGAGGTGGCAAGAGAAAGGAGTAAAGAGTCTAGTCTATGAGATTGTTTTTTATGACATATTGGGTTAATTCAGTGTCGATTTTCATCCTCATTTTCTCAAGAATACGAGATCGATATGTTCGTACTGTGTGCTCGCTCAGAAACAGCTGCTCTGCAATCTGCTTTACTGGTTTACCAGAGGCAATCATACGCATTACTTGGTACTCGCGATCAGAGAGCCTTTCGTGAGGCGGCTTGTCTTGGCCGGTTTCTAACTCAAAGGCCAACCTCTCAGCAAGCGTTTTGGTAATATATTTTTTGCCTGATGAAACCATTCGTATGGCTTCTATCAATTCTTCTGGGGCGCTTTCCTTTGTCATGTACCCGGCAGCACCTGCCCTTATGAATCTTATCGCAAATTGCTGCTCAGGATACATGGATAATATGAGGATAGGGAGTTCAGGTTTAAGACCCTTTATTCGCTTTAAAACATCGAGCCCATTGATGTCCGGCATCATGATGTCTAGCACAATTACATCATAGTCCTTTTTAAGTACTTTATCGAGCACTTCATGTCCGCTGCTCGCTTCATCAGCTACCACGATATCGTGGATGTTAGTCACAATCTGCTTAAGGCCCTCACGGACAAGAGTATGATCATCAGCAATGAGGATTTTTATCATGGAAGCCTCTCTAAAGCCCAGGATAGATGATACCAAAATGATCGAATGAATTCTTTTAGTTAGCTCGGTACTCTCACAGTCACGGTTGTCCCTTTATTTGCAAGACCCTTAATGTCAACCTTACCTTTCCAGGGATGGATGCGCTCTCGAATCCCGATAAGCCCGAATGACGTGGGATCGGAGATCTGCTCCCAGGTAATCCCCTTGCCGTTGTCCCTTACCTTAAGTTCCAGATAATTCTTCTTCTTTTTAAAGCTCGCAGTAACCCTCGTTGCCTGTGCGTGGCGGGCCACATTCGTAAGGAGTTCCTGAAATATACGGAAGAGATCAGTCGATAATTTCTCATCTAATGAAATCTCTTCGGGATCTATAGTGATTTTGCATTTGACTCCTGTTCTGCTCCGAAACTCCTCTGCCTGCCATTCAAGCGCTGCTACAAGTCCGAGGATATCCAGCATTCCCGGCCTTAGTTCAGAAGAGATTCTTCGCACTGTATTGATGTTGGCATCTGTAAGGCTTATCATAGTTTGGATCTTATCGAGAAGTGGTTCTTCTTTCGGTATCTTTTCGGCAAGCCAGGAAAGATCCATTTTTAGCCCTGTCAACGCAGGTCCCAGCTCATCGTGGATCTCGCGTGCAATGGATGACCTTTCTTCTTCCCTCACTAATTGTAAATGAGCAGCCAGGTTCCGTAACTCTTCCTGTGATTTTTCTAACTCTTTCTCTGCCTTCTTTTGATCAGTGATGTCTTTTACAAAAACAGAAAGGCCCTTTTCTGAAGGATAGGCTGTAATATCAAAGGAAAAGCGCTTACCTTTGAGGGGGCATTCATTTACAAAATTCATTGGCTTCTGTTTTCTCAGTACTTCACGGTATATTTTTTCTGCTCTTCTGGTCTCCGGAGTATCTGGGAAAAGTTCATATAAGGATTTCCCTATCGCATCTTTTTCTAAAATTCCAGTCAGCTCTTCGGATGCCTTGTTCCAATAGACATATGTTAAGTTTTCATCCATTGCAAAGAAGACATCAGTAATGCTGTTTGCAAGTTCTCTGTAACTCTCCTCACTAATGTGGAGGGCCTCCTCTGCCTTCTTACGCTCGGTGAGGTCAGTGATCAAGGCAAAGAAGCCCTTGACACTCCCATTTTCGTCGATATCAGGCACATATCTAGCATGTACCCATCTTGTGCCCGAGGATTTACAGGGAAGGATTTCTTCATGCTGTACGTGTTTTCCGGATAATGCCTCTTCGAGGTATTTTTTTATTTTTCTATATGTAGCGTCACCTATAATTTGTCTATAGTGTTTCCCGATAATCTGTTCTGGAGAAAGGCTGAACCACTTTTCATATTGGCTATTCACGAAGCGATAGCAGCCGTCGGCATCGACGTAGGAGACAAGCCCGGGTATGTTCTCTGTGATCATACCCAGTTCTTTTTCACGCCTCTTTAGTTCCTCTTCCGACTTCTTGCGCTCTGTGATGTCAACCGAGACCCCAATGAGACCAATCACTTTACCAGTGCTATCCCTGTAAGGTACTTTACCTGTTTGAGCCCACCGCAGCCCATCAGGCGTCGTATAGGATTCAACGACATTTGTCTTGGATTTCCCAGTTTCCATTACCTCCCTATCGTCTCTTTTCATTGCTTCTGCTTGTTCAGGGAGAATGTCATTTGTTGTTTTGCCGATAATTTCTTCTTTTGAGAGCTTAAATTGATCAGCAGCTGCTTTATTGACGAGAGTAAATCTATCATTGGCATCTTTACAGAAGATTAACACCGGCACAGAGTCTAATATCAGCTGTATCTCAGCTTTTTGCTGACGCACTGTCTCCTCCGCCTGCTTACGCTCTGTTATATCGCGCAACCCTGCCAGGACTGCAGGTCTGTTTCTATATTGAATGAGGCTTGATGCGATTTCTACAAATCTCTGCTCTCCATCAGCTCTCTGAATGCGGACCGTGTGTGGAGTGGGCACACTGCCACCCTCCAGAAGGGTATTGTAGTGCTCAAGGACCATTTTTCGGTCTTCCGACGCCATGATATCAAGAAAGTCTCTGGGTGATGAATCAGTTAAAGGCCGGCCGAGCAAGTTGCAACACGCCGGGTTTCCGAAAACCATTTTTCCATCTTGTATCACCAGGATGCAATCGTTTGCGAATTCCGTGATCACACGATATTTTTCTTCCGCCGCTCTTTCCAAATGGTTGTCGAATACGACCCAGAGAACGGCCACGGCAAACCCCAGGAACCCGTATTCCATGACATATTGAAGGGTAGGAACCCCCAGGGAGGCCAGGCCATCATGAATACCCAGCAGAATCCAAACAGTCCCCCCGACAAGATAGGTGATCCGGTGGTTCGGGTCAGTCCTTTTATGTCGTATCCAGACTATCATCGCGGTCACGCTAGCCGCGGCTGCATATAGTACGAATAAGGGGCCAAGGGGTCCCAAGGACGGTTCAATATAGGGGAACTTTAAACCAATAAAGTTCTGCACGGTGAAACTGTCAGATACGATATAGTTGGTGGACCATAGCAGGATTAGAACAAGGCCGTGGCAGACGCCGGCTACCGGATGGTATCGTTTGCTTGCAATGCCGAGATAGGAAAAGGTAAATCCGTATAGACAGTGTATCAAAAAAATAATGGCTGTCCATTCCAGCAGACCTGAAAATCGGTTAAGGTCTCCTAGAGGCGTATTATATTCAAGGAAAACACCGATCGAATAGAGTAAGGCTGAAAATGAGATGGCTGCGCTCCAGGCATACCATGTGAATTGCGGCTTCCTGAAAAAGAAAAGGGTCTGCACAATCACCATGAGCAGGGCCAGCATCGCGACCGATAATGATCCGGCTGACTGAAGAATGATGTGTTCAGAAAACATGATTATCTCTTAACAGTGATGATAGAAGATGAGCCGTTGCTTCTGTGTGTATTGATGGTTCCCTGAGGGTAATCTTCCGTTGGCATTCTCACTGATGAACACAGTGATGTGATTCCTTTGAAATCTAAGCCCTAAGGCAATCCCATCTGATTATCACTTACCACGATCCACACCTGAGAGTAAATCGGAAACCTTTGGATAGTGTTCAATAAAAATCGAATTAAGGATTGGATAGGCTTGATATGGTTTTAGCCAATACAACCTCTTTTATGCAGCTGGATTCATAATAAGTCTAATATGATCGAATTTCTCAAATATCGCGATTGCAGATTACAAGATGGACTAAAGAGAGCGAGGTAGATGGGCGATATACAATATTTGATGAGTTCGTAAAAAGTCAACATCGGTGTCATTGCGAGCGACCTGCCCGCCATCAGCTGCGCTTCAGGCGCTGGCAGGCGGGTGCGAGTCCGCAAGGCGAGGCGGGCGGGAGCGAAGCCGTTCGGCCTCGAGCTCATGGCCGAGAGGCAATCTCCTTCAATGCACGTACTTGAACTTACGAGATTGTTTCGTCGTGGAGTTTATCCTGAGCATAGCCGAAGGACTCCTCGCAATGACAGGTGAAAAGACTTTTTACGAGTTTGTCAATATTTGTACCGCAAATAAATAGATGCGCCTCGGCGGGACATCTTTGGGAAACTACTTTGAAGGTCCAAGTCGGTCGGTCTCGGTACTTAATTCGACAACCCCAACATCTTGTAGTACCTAGAATCGACCCTGGGGATTAGCTTACTGCTATGATGGGAAAAAATACAACGGCCGAAAAACAAAGAACTGCCAAACAAAGTCTAAAATCAAGCATTGATGACTGTGGGTTTTGCGCATGGCACGTAGTGTGAGATTTCCGGCTGCATGCGCTTCTTCTGAATTGACAAATGGATTGGGCGCCCATAATAATGCCTGGATTGATCCACAAGATAATGATAGAGCACAGAAGGGGGCAAGCTCATGAGATTCTAGTGCTCATGACCTTCCCATATTGAAAGGGAAAATGATATCGCAAGACTAAACATCCGCTCACTTTTTTCTGGTTTGGTGCCGCTCTTCGTTTTGGCGCACTGTGGTCACCATTTATTGACCGCACTCCCCGTGCCCCTTCTGCCCATGATCCGCAGCGATTTCGGCCTCGATTACACCCGGTCGGGATTCGTGATCTCGGCGTTTATCCTTTCATACGGCATTGGGCAGGTGCCCGCCGGCTTGCTCGCTGACCGGGTGGGGCCTCGCATACTTATAACCACGGGTATATTCGGCGTGGCCCTGGCCGGTCTTTTAGTCGGCTTTTCGCACACTTACTTAACGATGATAGTATTCCTCGTGTTAATGGGGTTGCTTGCCGGAGGCTACCATCCAGCTGCTCCTCCACTGATCTTTGCAGCGGTTAAGCCGGAAAACTTGGGCAGAGCGCTGGGATTACATATGATTGGGGGAAGCGCAAGCTTTTTCTTAGCCCCCCTTATAGCAGCCGGGATCGGCGCCACCTATGGCTGGCGCGGCCCGTTCATTGCCTTGGCGGTACCCGCCGGTGTGGTAGGGATTGCATTGTACGTGATTCTTGGTCAACGGGGCCTGGCAAAGAAGTCGCAGCCAAAGGCTACACCCTCACAAGAGGAGAAAACACCCGGTCAAGGGCGGTTGAGCCGACTGGCATATTTCATATTCCTCACTACCTTTACTCATGCCGTTCTATTTTCCACGATGTCGTTCATCCCTTTGTTCTTGGTTGATCATTTTCTTGTTCCCAAGGCGACTGCTGCTGCACTGATAGCTATTATATACTCGGCCGGCCTATGGGTAGGCCCTATTGGCGGCTATCTCTCCGATCACTGGGGTAGGGTGCCGGCGGTACTGACGGTATGTACTATTACCGGACCCCTCATCTACCTGCTGAATCTGGCGCCGTACCGCTGGGGCATCGTGGTGTTGTTGCTGGTTATGGGGATAACCATATATGTCCGCTTGCCGGTTTCAGAGGCCTATATACTCGGCCAGACCTCAGAGCGTCACCGTTCGACGGTGCTGGGTATATACTACTTCGGCAATATGGAAGGAGGGGGAATATTTACGCCGATAATGGGTTATTTGATTGATCGCCTTGGTTTTAGCGCGACCTTTACCATTGCCGGCGCTGCAGTGGTGACCGTTGCCGTGGTATGTTCCTTCCTTTTGACAAAAGGTGAGAAGTCCCTTTTTTCGGGCAGAGGCACAGGCAATTTCGCCTTGTAGGTCCAGCAAAATCTGACCTCATGATGTTGTGGAGGCAAATGTCCTTCTGGAAAGGTGGGTTAAAGTCAGAAAAGGCAAGGATGCCGTGATAGTGAATCAGGAGCTTGATCGTACCGGAAGGACTGAAGATTGAGAAAATTTACGCAGAGGTATCCTGTCAACCTTTCTTGCACGTTACCCATCAGGAGGGATAAACCTCAGGATACTCCGGATCGACATAGAACCACTGATCAGAAATAATCGTGTCCCTCGAGGATGTCGATTCATGTATCGAATCACAGGCTAATCCTTTCCTGCGTAAACAATCAGACTTGTGATAGGTTGCCGAGCCCTCAGGATATCATCCACCTCAAAAACCGGTGATTTGTCTGACTGACTGCTTTTTTTTGAAATTTTAAACGTTTCTCTCGTTTCTTCGACCTACCGCACATTGATATTGAGGATTGGCACGAAGTTCCTCTTGATCCGTGCCCCAACATTCTTAAGATGTGGCTCCGTTGTTTTTCCGTGATAACCCTTGTGATTGAAATGTTGCGATCACTTATTTAAAATAATCGGCAAAAGGATCATTAAATCGTTTATTCCTATCTACTGATTTATCCTTGGCCTGCAGCGCCTTTTTCCCTGATGATTTTTTCTTTTTTGCTTTCTCCCTGTTGGCGCCGGTTTTCATGGAAAGGGAGATCCTGTTTCGTGCAAGATCAACGTCGATGACTGTTACCGATACCTTCTGGTTTACCTTTACAACTGCGGCAGGGTCCTTTACATAGGTGTCTGACAACTCGCTTATATGAACCAGCCCGTCCTGATGAACCCCTATATCGACAAAGGCTCCGAAAGCAGTAACATTGGTCACTATACCCGGAAGCATCATCCCGGATTGTACGTCTTCTATCTTTTCTATACCATTTTCAAAGGCAAATACTTCTATCCCTTTTCTCGGATCACGCCCCGGCTTTGCCAGTTCCTCAATGATATCCTGCAAGGTGGGGAGACCCACAGTATCAGTGACATACTGTGAGACATCGATTTTTTTCCGAAGTTCGCTTTCCCTCATCAGATCTGCAACAGTGCAATCCAGATCAGCCGCCATCTTTTCCACAATATGATACGATTCAGGATGTACTGCGCTTGCATCGAGCGGATTCTCGCCGTTGTTTATTCTGAGAAAACCAGCTGATTGCTCAAACGCTTTTGGGCCGAGGCGTGGAATTTTCTTAAGCTCTTTTCTGGAACTAAAAGGTCCGTTTTCATTTCTGTACGCCACGATATTTTTTGCCCGTTGAGGTCCCAAACCGGAAACATAGGTGAGAAGTTGCATACTTGCGCTGTTGATATCGACCCCTACCATGTTGACGCAGCTTGTAACTACATCGTCGAGCGCTGCTTTTAAGGCTGATTGGTCCACATCGTGCTGGTACTGGCCAACCCCGATCGATTTTGGATCTATTTTTACGAGTTCGGAGAGCGGATCCATCAGGCGTCTTCCTATTGAAACAGCACCCCTGAATGTAAGGTCAAGATCCGGGAACTCTTCTCTTGCACTCTCTGATGCCGAATATATTGACGCACCACTTTCGTTGACCATAAATACCTGGATGCCGTGCAAAAAGGGAAGGTTTTTAATGTAGGCCTGGGTCTCTCTCCCGGCGGTTCCGTTTCCTATTGCAACAGCCTCTATCTCATATTTTTCGTACAGGTTTTTAATAATCCCGGCAGCTTCGGTCTCTTTTTTCCCAGACATGTGCAGATAAAGCGTATCATGATGGAGGAGATTACCCTGCCGGTCGAGACATGCCACTTTGCATCCGGTCCTGAATCCGGGATCTATAGCCATTATTTTTTTAGGGCCAAGGGGTGAAGCTAAAAGGACCTGTCGCAGGTTTTCCGCAAAGACCTGTATTGCTTTGTCTTCAGCCTTCTCCTTTGTGGCAATCCTGAGTTCAGTCTCCATTGCTCCGGAAAGGAGTCTTTTGTACGAATCTCTGATTGCTAGCGTAACCTGTTTTGAATCATCGGTATCTCCCTTTACAAACAGAGATTCGAGTATTTCAAGCGCTTCTTCTTCATCCGGAACAATGCTTAGATTCAATATATCTTCTTTTTCCCCCCGGCGCATTGCGAGTATACGGTGAGACGGTGCATCGGCAGCAGGTTCTTTCCAGTTAAAATAGTCCCGGTATTTTGAACCTGCTTCCTCCATAGTTGATGCAACCTTGCTGCAAAACATAGCTTTTGAAGCGAATAAATCTCGGAGTCTGGCACGTGCATTTTGGTCTTCGTTTATTATTTCGGCGATAATATCCCGTGCGCCTGCAAGTGCTTGGTCGATCGATTCGACCCCCTTTTCAGGATCGATAAATGCAACGCCTTCTGCTGTTGGATCTATGCCTTGTTGATTAAAGATACGGAGAGCAAGCGGTTCAAGCCCCTTTTCCTTTGCTATGGTTGCTTTTGTGCGGCGCTTGGGCCTATAGGGCAGGTAGATATCCTCTAAAACCGAAAGGGTTTCAGCCTCTATCACTTTTTCCTTTAACTCAGCAGTAAGATGACCGTGCTCCTCAAGCGATTTTAAGATCGTCTCCCGGCGCGAATCGAGCTCTTTAAGCTGAAGCAGCCTGTCCCGTATCGAGGTGACCGCGACTTCATCAAGACTTCCGGTTGCTTCCTTTCGATATCGGGCTATAAAGGGTATTGTTGCATCCTCTTCAAGGAGTGCATAGACAGACTGTACCTGACTGTATTGAAGTTTTAGTTCTTCTGATATTTTTATTATATGGTTTTCTTTCATACGTACCTTACAATAGTTATGATTATTTTTCTTTTGTATATACCGTATCTTCGTTTCTGCCTTCATACTATGTTTCGTAGCAAGAAGAAAGGATGAATCGTAATAGCTCTGGAAAGGGGAAAGGGGTCTCCATTTGATCATTATATAAGGAAGCACTATATACCTGATGCGGTTGTCTATAAAGCTCAAGCTGCGAACAATTCTGTGATTGGGTCAATATCCCACTTGATTTCTTGTAAACAGAACTCACCACAGAAACTGATTGTTCAAGGTATCTCTTCACACCCTCAGGATATCATCCACCACAAAAACCTGTGATAAGTCTGACAATCCACGCTTGGCCCTAATCGCAGATCACTGTTATAAAGCTGTAATGCCCAACGCATCCAAAATGCTGTGATATGATGTTCATGTCTTCAGCGTCGTCCTCTATTGCCGTTCATATGGATGCAGTTAATCCTATAACCAAAAAGGATTCGTCTGAGCGCTCTCTGCCTCATAGCGAACAAATGACATTTAGGCAATCACGCCGCCATTGATCCAGCCTATCCTCCTTGGCAGCGAACGGGCTCTGCTCACAAAGCATTCAATCGTAATAAGGACAAATCCGGCCTTGACTCTTGACTCAGGAATTACATAGCATGGCCATGCATGGGCGGTTTGATTGTAAGCTGAGGGCATTGAGGAGAAAGCAGGGCGGTCCTTTGAGCTTGAGTAAAGCGGTGACGGCTGACCCTGTTCGTTCATCAGAGAATGGTAGCCAAACAACAGGTACACATGATCCAAAAGAAAACAGTGGCGCGTTTGAAACGATGGTTTGAGCGGTATGCAGGCGCCTTTCACCATGGAGTTCCCGAACATGACCGGAACATTGACCTCAAGATAGAGCATACGCGGCGGGTCTGCACCGAGATCCTTGAGATCGGCAGGTCCCTTCACCTCGATAATAACGATCTCCGCCTCGCCGAGGTGATAGCCCTGTTCCATGATCTAGGCCGCTTTGAACAATATGACCGGTACGGCACCTTTCTTGATATGAACTCAGAGGATCATGCCGCGCTCGGGGTCAAGGTCCTCAACAGCAGTGGTGTTCTGGAGGGGATTCAGCGAAACACCCAAGAACTTATCAAACGAGTTGTCGGGTATCATAACCGGAGAACACTCCCGGAAAATGAAACTGAAGACTGTCTCTTTTTTACCAAACTGCTCCGCGATGCGGATAAACTGGATATCTTTAGGGTTGTCACGGACTATTATCGCAACAATGATGGTCCAAGAAACAGCAGCATTGAGCTGGATTTGCCCGATGTCCCGGATGTATCCGATGAGGTATGCGCGGATGTAAAAGCGGGGAGGATCGTAAAGACAGCCTCCCTCAGGACGCTCAATGATTTCAAGCTGCTTCAGATGGCCTGGATATACGATGTGAATTTCCCCCGGACCTTCCAGCTCATTAGAGACAGGAACTATCTGGAAGCAATCCGCAATACCCTTCCCCAGACGCAGATGATAGCAGATATCTATGCTCAGCTGTGGGCTTACGTGGAGGCGCACTGCGATAGCGGGTAGCTCCTAGAAGAAGCTCATAGCTCATAGCTGATAGCTCATAGCAAAGATGGGGAGAGGGGTCAGGGATGGAAGAAGCTCATAGCTCATAGAAGAAAGGCGAAAGGTACAGGGCGCAGGGCGTAAGGCGAGAGGAAGCGAGAAAGCAATAAAGAGCTTAAAGCTGATAGCCTCTGTGATATGGGGGATTGCTCTATGAAACGGAGTGTAGCTCACCAGAGAGAAATCGCGGCCTTTGACCGTTCAGAATCGTGGCGGGCATTGGCAATACTGACGGTCACACCTTTGTCGTGAATTTTTTCCTATCCTTCTTGCAGATAATCTGGGTCACATTCCTTCCGGACAGTATTGACGGGGGAAGCCCTCCCCCCGGTTCTACCCACTGCCCGATCATGTAGAAATTCCTGAAGCCCGGCAGAGTCTTATCCATCCGAAGCATCAATGTCCCCGGACCGGGCTGCCAGCCCTCAAAACTGCCCTTCCAGTTGTTCGTATATCGTATTATGGATGCGGGGGTGGAAACATCGACTGCTTCTATGTTGGATTTGATATTCCCAAATCGTTCCTCCAGGGCATCAACAACCTGGGCGGCAATCCTTTCCTTTTCCCGGTTGTATGTTTCTCTATCGTTTTTCCTGAGATTTACCCAGAATTCATGATTGTAGGTGCCGAGCATCACGGTGATAGGGGTTTTCCCCTCGGGTGCAAGTGTCGGATCAAAGTTGAATATCCTAGCAGACAGATTCTCATAACTCATACTGTCATCGATATATAAGGGTTTCTTGAGGGGAAACACCATGGCATGAGGTTCGTTATCAAAGGTTCTGGCAACCCCGAGCGAGACAAACACAAGGGAGGGGAACGCCTTCAGTATTTTGCTCGATCCGCTGTAATAATCGCGCAGTTTTTCATTCACATATCTCCCGCCCAGCATCTTAAAAATCGTGCTGTATCCATCGGCTGCGGAGATGACGATGTCAGCCCTATGGCTATCACCGTTCTCCAGTTGTATGCCTTGGGCGCAGTCGTCTTCCACTATGACCTTTTCCACTCTTGATTTATAATTGATCTTGCCGCCGAGGGTTTCATAGTTACCCTCGATCAGCTTGGCAAAATTAAGCGAGCCGCCGATTGGATATCCGGCCGCCTTTTTATGCATGCTTGCAAGCGTCATAAGGAGAAAGAATACAGAGCTTTCGGGCATAAATATCTCCAGGATTGCCCTTTTTAGCAATGGATTCTTACATCCGCTCGCAAACTCTTCGGCGCTCATTTTTTCCCATTTTTTAAATGCCCTGAGGTAGGGGAGGATTTT
>Ga0307432_1001499_pt1 | contig 14044 bp, 20 predicted proteins | sample SalMarWE160150MG_FD_202158 | JGI IMG/M metagenome (GOLD analysis project Ga0307432, IMG submission 202158) | Salt marsh sediment microbial communities from the Plum Island Ecosystem LTER, Massachusetts, United States - WE1603-150 | ecosystem: Environmental > Aquatic > Marine > Intertidal zone >...
TCAGCCTGTAATATTTTTTTGATATCTTGTCTGTGTTCATCTTAACTCATGTATCCTTTATTAAACGCTTGTGTATATTCTATTAGTCTGTCTTTTATATACGCTCTCATTTTGTTTATGTCATGATTTGCGCCTGTTTTTAGACCGATGGCAAATAAAGCCCACATAAAGTTCTTATTGTATATTATGTATCTATATTATTTATTAACAAATAAGTTTCTTTATCTTTTTTACTTGTTCGGTTAAAATAACTTCCATTTCAAGCCCGAAAACGGCGTGTAATGTTACGTGCGATATATCTCTAAATGAATAACCAGCCTCGACATATTTTTCGAATATAGGTTTAAGTGCTTCAGTTACTTCTCTGTCAAGGTTGCCAGAATCGTTTGTGTACTTATCATTTTCATCGTATAGTTTGTTTTTAGCCATTTTAACTCAAATATCCCCTGTTAAATGCTTTTATATAGTCTAAAGGCTGTCTGCCTAAGTGTAATTTAATTTCATCAATGTCGTGGTCTGTTCCAGTTCTAAATCCGAATGATAATAAAGTCCATACGAAGCTTTTATTGTAAACTTCACATTTATTGTTTCCAACTTCGCTTATTCTTTTCCCATTTTTGTTTTCAGGAAAATATAAAGTATCTAAAACATTTTGTGCCGGTTTATTAAAAATAATTAAAGCATTGTCCGTAAAAGTATCCTTATTGGGATTATATATTACGTAATTTTCGTCAACATCACAACCTGTTATTTCTAAGTAATCTCTAATAACTAATTTTTCCGTCTTTGGAGTAGTTCTTAATCTTATTTCTCCTGCACGAGCAATAAAACCTATTGAGAACCAATAAGCTTCTCTTGGTGCATTAAATATAACTGGATGGTTGAATTTTTTGTGTCCTTCACTACGTATCTCTTCTGATAGTTTTTCAGCATATTTTGTATGTTCTTTGTTGTTCTTTAACTCTTTTATTTTAACAAAATCGCTACCAGCAGAGCCTTTGAATATGTCTATAACTGTACATTTGCCTAAATTTGGTATAAATAAAGAGTCTCCATGTACAAATTCCATTTCCCCTTCCTTATGTTTCAAATAACAATCTTCTGTGTAATACCCAAGCATTTATATCTGGATCAAATTCAAAGTAGAACTCATCATTAACAATTACTTTGTCAAAATAAATATGTTCAGCCGTACCTGCCGTTTCCAATGCTAAATTCTCAATTTCATTTTGCAATGAAGCTACGAATTTTTCATCTTCGAGGCGCATTGTTAATTCTATGTTTATTGACATCTTGTTGTTTAGCCTCTCTTAAAACAAATCTTATAAAACCCTCAGGTGGTTTAACATTGTGTTTTAGAATGTAATGTATAAATCCTTCTGGCCAAAGCCATCCTTTATAGTTGTATTCTCTACTGCCATTTCTGCAGCCGCATATTCTGCATTTAGACGATCCTTTAAAGCCTTTCATTTTTGCTTTATTTTCTAATGCTCGCAGTATTTTAGCAAATTTAACATTATCTTTTTTTCTTACCCAGTTAGAATCTCCACTTTCTGGTCTAGGTTTTGGAAATAGTGGTTCATACTTGGAAAACTAGAAACCTACTTTTCTCATTCTATCTCTCCACGTTTAGATTTATAGTGACAGTGAGAACATCATACCTAGGACTTTTCTTATATGTTGTATTTACTTTTTTACCTTTCTTTACAAGCTTTTGATATTCATCACGTGATATTTCATTTCCTTCACAATCTTCCCAAAACCTTCTTTTTGTATGTTGTTCTGCTGGGTGTCTCACCTTATAAAGAGTCGCATCGAGTATATCTTGTACCCAGCTACAACTGTATTTTGCATGTCTATAATATTCTCCAGTTTCATTGTCTATTATGACATATCTTACTGGACTTGCTTTTTCTTCAGACATTCCAAGTCTTTTAAGACAAAGTTTACATGTAATTGGCGTAGTATTAGGAACAAGATAGTTGTCGGCGAATAATCCTTGTTTTTTCAAGCTGTATCTGTTTTTGCACGGTATACGCACTATTTTTCTTTTTGGAACAAGTTCTGACTCACTAGATTCATGTCTTGCCGTGCTGCATGAACTACTAATCCAGGTCCAAATTGAACTCGGAGCGGATGATCTTGCTTTAATATACAAACCATTTATTCCTCCTTTAGAAATATTTTGTTGTAAATGGCAAACCTTTTGTTATATTAAAGTATTCTTTAGATTTGGCAATTATATTACTTCTCGGAATATTATACGGATTATTACGTTTGAAAGCATATTTAAGATGTCTTTTTATTACTGGGTGATGCTCTAAATCTTCTGTACGTGTATTGATATATTCTATTAGAATTTTGTCAACTTCTTGGTAACTATCTACTCCAAGTTGGTCAAAATCACTATTAGTTATACCAAGACCATCTGTAGGTACTGCTTTTATAGAAGCATCCAAAGCTCTTGATTTTAAGCCATAATCCAACCAGTCTACATATTTGCTTTCATTTTCAAATATTCCAAAATATTTATCGCTGAGATATTTAGACAGGCCATATATTTCTGTTTTCCATAGACTTTGAATAAGACCAAAATCACCTACGTCTCCGTGTAACGTCCAAAACCCAAGATTAAACTCAGATAAATTATCAGTTGATAAAACGATGCCGTTTCTTCTATGGGCTGCATCATACAGACTTATCATTCTCACTCGGGCTTTAACATTTCCCAATCTTATTTTCTCAGCTGTACTCTCTGATTTGATAAATCTATTGGCCAATTTAAAAATTGTGTTTATAATTTTAATTTCTCTGAACTCATGACAAAACATTTTTCCTATATCTGCGGCACGTAGAACTTCGGACTTTTTATTCGATTGAATTGGTATACTGATCCCGATTAATCTATGTTTAGAAGTTCTATTACATATCTCGCGCGCTAAAACGGCAGTTAGAGCACTATCTATCCCACCAGATAGCCCAACAACCATAGTTTTAATGTCAGGATAATCTTTAAGATAGTCTATTCCATTTTGGACAATATTCCTGAATATACTACTGTAATCAGTACACAATTTCATATTCATCCTCTTACGTGTTGGGAAAGACAGGAATCAAACCTGTGACCTCCGGGGTTGTATAGTTTATAGGAACTCTCTGTGCTGTACATCTGCGGAGAGTAAATTATACCCGGCGCTCTATCACTGAGCTACTTTCCCATATAATGACATTTAAAAAAAGAATTATTTTTATTTTGTTTATTGGGCGGGGAGTAAGTATCCAGAATGATTTTTATAGGAACTCCCTTTGCCCTATTTAATTCTTATGTTATTAATTCAATTATTGTATCTTTTCCAATAATTTTTGGTGCTAGATTAATATCACATTCATCTTCAGTTTGAGTTAATGTTGCGCCAGCATTGACTAATATGTCATTCAAATTAATTGTATTACGATTAAATTTGACAAGATACTTTCTACTATTTTTTACATAATCATGGTTGCCGGATGTAATAGATTTACCTATATCCGCTTCTGAAAAATAAAATCTATTTCTATTAAATGTTGATACTAACAATCCCAGCATTTTTTGTTTTTTATTTATCTTAGTTTCTGCAGTAGCTATAACATTGTCAGGGTTAACTAAGTAATTATGCTCAAGATCACTAACATTTTCTTTTGCGACAATTATATCAAACGGAACTTCGCAATTAGGCATATAATTATAATAATTTACAAACATAATAAATTCTTGGATTGCTTGTCGTTTCACATAGAACAATTCGCTGGCCCCGTGTTTTCCTCCTGCGTCAGTCATATCTCCTGAAAATAGTATTGTCCTATCTTCTGTCCTGTAGCTAGAATCCCACCCAATTTTACCGATCTCTGTATTCATAAGAGATAGATCCAAATCAATCCCACGACCATCTACATTATTCCAATGAATTCCAAAAAGCATATCTTTTGGTACAGTAATACAAGTCCCACATGGAAAATTTCCCACAAATTGTTTTTCAGTAGTAGGTAAAGCATATTGAATATAGTTAGGAATGAATATTTTCTTTCCTTTTACTTTATTTCCTATATCTCTTATAAATGAGTTTAAAACTAAGTCAAGTATTTGTTCAGCTTCAGCTTTTTTGGTAAAGCTAAAATCTGTGGCAAAGCCTTTGCCATTTCTAATTTTATATAATATAGAATCTGCATCTGTGATTCTGTAATTTAAGGCATAAGCTAACCTAACCTTTCTAAATGGACTTGCTTTATCAAGGTGACGTTCTAGATCTGATTTATTGATAGCTTCGCCGTTTTTTATCATTGCAGTTATCTCATTAAGATAATCTTTATTCATTGGTTTATGGTACTTAACTGCAAGTTTTCTTATTCTATTAATAAACATTTTCATAGAATCTTCGGATTTCATAGCTAGGAAAATAGGTTTAAATCTATGAAATATTTTAGATAACTCTTGAAGCCCATAGCGAATTTTATATTTCATAAATAACACAGAAGTTTCTTTGTTGGACATTTCTTTTAGAGCTCCTATTGTAGCTATGTCTTTTATTAATAGAGTTCTGTTAGTAGTTTTATATATTACATATCTTAAAAATTCTACAGGATCTTTAGGGAACAGTCCTAAATGATCACATAAAGCAGTTTTGACTTCTTTATTTTTAATATCATCTACATTGTTGTGCCCAATTCCGACATATTTTGCAACTTCGACAACATCCTTCATCGTGTCTTCTTTTAAAGCAATTCCAGACTTTAGTAACTTAATTACTTTTTCCTTGATTTCTTCGATTGTATATCCTTTAATGATATTTAGAACGAAATTATCGACATTCACTTCTGGTAATTCTAATTTTTCATTGGGGATATAAATTGAATCTTCACTAAAAATGCCAAGTTGTTTGAATCCATATGTTGTAAAATAATGAATTAGTTGTTCAATAATTAACTGCTCTATTTTTGCCTCTTTGACTTTTCCCCATGACTTGTGAAATGCATTATTCATTTCTCTTAGCGTAAGACCTATTTCTTTTCCTACTAAGTCAGCTAAACTTTCCAATTCTACATCGGAATAATTGTAAATAACTTCGGGGGAGAAGATGAAACCATTTTTTATAGTTTTTTCTAAAAGGTCCTTACTAGCTTCTCTTTCTCCTACAGATTTAATTTCTACTGCTTTGAACAACCTTATTAAGTGTTCCATTTTTATTCCCTCTCCAATTCTTCTCTAATTACTTTAGCGAAATACTCATCAAATTTGGGGTCTTCGCACATCCCTTTACCTTTGCTGTCGCTCCTTTTAGACACAGCTCCACCATTACATTCGACCATTTTGATCACAATTTGTAAAGCTTCGTGTCCCATATCATTGGTAAGGTTTGTGCCAATACCGAAAGATGTATTTATCATATGGTTAAAGTTATCAAATAGTTTTACAGCCATAGGAATAGTCAGTCCGTCGCTAAACACAGCTGCTTTTGTCTTAGGATTTATTTTTAATTTTCTATAATGCTTTACTAATTTATCTGCCCACCAATGGGGATCGCCAGAATCATGTCTACATCCATCAAATAGTTTAGCATAAAATAGATTGAAATCTTTTAGAAACCAGTCGAATCCACCTATATCGGATAATGCTATACCTAAGTCTCCCTGATATTCTTTTACCCAAGCATCCAAGGCAGCTTTCTGGCTGTTTGAAAGTTCAACACCCATTCTCTGGAACATTTGTAACCATAGGTGCGACATTGTACCTATTGTTGGTATTCCAAGTATCATAGCAAAGTAAACATTTGAAGTCCCAATAAACCAGCTTTCCGCTTTTTCTTTTAAAGTTTCAAGTACGTACCTTTGCCACCCAAAGGAATCCCTTCTTCTGGTACCAAAATCAGCAAATCTAAAGTCGGAGTCTTTATGTAAATTATTATGTAGATAGTTTACCTTTTCGTTAAGCCTTTCTTTCCCCACCTTAATACGTTCAAATTCAGTTGAACCATTCAACTTACTATTTAACTCACTTACTATAGCAAGCACTGGAACCTCGAACCATATAGTTAAAAATATAGGTCCAGTTATTTCTATCTGGAGTGCTCCATTTTCAACATAAGTCAGGATATGTGATCTGTTTAACTGTAATAGGCGCAGAAGATCTATAAAATCCTTTTTGAAATAACGAATTGTAGACAAATATGAAAGTTCTTTTTCGGTGAATCTAAGAGAGCATAGATGGTCTATTTCCTCGTCCAACTTGTTAAGGAATGGTTCAGCAAGTCCATTTTCGTCTCTTACTAGACCACTGCCATTTCTGCATTTGAATTTGAACTTTACCATGGCTCCTGGGCATTGATGTAATGCTGCTTGTGCCATAGTAAAAATGTATTGATCTGTATCAAGTAGACTGTTTATAATTGGCATAATCACTCCTTTATTGCTGGCGGATCAATGACCTCTACTCCGTATAATTTCTCCATTCTATCGAGAGCAAATTTATGAGCTTCATTATCAAAATCTGCTACACCTTCCACGGGTACAATAATTTTATAATCTCGGCAAGCCAACCCACCGATGGTATCCATTATACAAATAGATGTACACACACCAACCACTTCCACTTTCCTAGGTTTTAACGTCGCCAATAAAGGGTCAAGAGCGGTATTGTAGAAACCGTTGTATCTGGTTTTGTAAATTACCTTTTCGCCTACAAGTGGATTTAGAGGTTTTAATTCATTAATTACTTGTGCACCCCATGTCCCAGTTATAGCGTGTTTTGGAAATCTTTTGAACTCCTCATCGTCCTCAGAGTGGTCGTCACATACATAAATAACATTATATTGTTTCAACCCTTTTAACTTATATCTTTCTAACCGATATTGAGTTAAACGTTTTTTTATAAAAGGCACTATGTTCCTTGCGTATTCAAAGTTTAATGCCCCACGTTCATGAACAAAATCATTTAACATATCAACAATAAGCAATATATTACGCATTTTTTATAACACCTTCCTTAAAGATCACTTTTCTTGCGGAGTCAAACCATTCTTTTTCCCAAGAAAATTTAAATTTACCAGTGAAAGGATGCCATTTTTCATCCCCAGTACCACCGGCATAAAATATTTCTACAACACCACATTCACAACGGCGTAAATACCAGAGCATATGATGTTCCTCATTATGGCGGATTTCTTCCTTCCATATATGTCTATGTTTTCTTTTGAGAAGATTCTTAATAGTTTTGATCATAATACCCTCTAAAACGCTCTCAGAGCTTCATAGATCGTCGATCTTATCCCCAAGCTCATCCAAGTCTTCTAAAATTTTCTTTGCTTTTTGAAGAGTGTATGGCTCATCCTCTTCAGTAATAGCTCCACCAAGTGTAGCAACATCTTTTATAATGTTAATTGGTGTAGTTGCTGTATGTATTATAGTTTTTGTTAGTTTCCCAAAGATGCTCATCTTATTCCTTTTCTTTTTCAGCTTTTCTTTCTTTCCTCCATCTTTCCCATTCTTTTTCTCTTTCAATTTCATCAGCTATATCGGGTAACATTATTTCTTTTGCCTTGTTATATAGAACTTCCGATGCATATTTATGTCCACATTGATAACCATTCATAGCAGGAAAATAGAAATTGTTCGTAGCATATAATGAATCTTCAAATACTGCGAAGTCAGTTAACGCTGTGAAGAAACCTTTGTCTTGTTTTGTTGGATCATAGTCATATAATACTGGTTGATATATTTTATTAAATGTTTTGTAATCCCTAAATCTGAATATATTATAAACACTGGATAAATTATTCTCTAAATTTGTAAAGTATTTTTTACTACTATCTAGGCGTTTTAACCACTTTAAGTTTGGCTTCGCGTTTTGGTGTAAAAATGGAGGCTGGGTTCTTATCTCTCTTTGATTGCCCCTTAAACCTGTGTATTTAGTCTTGATCAATCCAGCAAGAGCCGTTCCTGTAAATGTTGTTTTGGTCATAGTTCCAAATCTTGTAAATGGCCTTCCCAGATATTTAGATTCTTCTCTTAATTTTATGTAATCATCTCTAGTCTTCTTAGCTTTTTTTATATCCTCAAGATATTTGAAAAAATTACTTATCTTTTTCGCTCTTTGGGATTCGTATTTACCAAATTCACTCACTTGCATATCCCTGGCCATGCATTCAAATATTTCTTTATGGACAAACATACCAGACGAAACAGATTTACCAAAATCATCTACATTCCTTATTCTTTTGATTTTTTTGTCAAAATATGTTTCTACGATTTCTATATTTTCATCGCGGATAATATGTTCAACCCCACCATAATCATTGTATTTACCAAATATAGGCATTGTAACTGGAATGTAGAAACAATGACTATATATAAGCATATGATTACCATCGCCTATTTTATATGGAAACCTGGCTATCTCAAGCGGTATAAATGCCACAGGATCTCCTGAGTTTATACTTATGCTTGATACTGTACATGCTACGTTAAAACTGCCCATTTTATCTTATCCTTTCTTGCGCTGCAACCCGCAATTAAGCGTTTGCAGCAGCATAACCACACCGGCTCTTTTTGCCTGGAGTTATGCAATTGCCCACCCCTACCCATTCAAAGCCTTGACCCGCAAGCAGATCAATGTTGGTAAATTGGGCGTTTATTGATAACCATCATTACTTTGCCAAAGGTAATAATAGATATTATAATAAACATCCAATCTACCATGTCTATTCTAATCATAATATCACCATTTAAACACAGGCCCTTCTGTCACTGTCATGCTACTTATTACGGAAGGATCTCTGCTTAAATGGTGATTGGATGAATAGACATTTACGTGGTATGTTTTTGAGATGACTTACCACAAAGTCACCATCTAATTCTATATTCTATGTTCTATTAACTTTCTTAATACTTTTGTAAAGCCTGTGGCATCTGATATTTTTCATATATATAATCAGATATTATTTCCATAAAGATTCCATTAATTGTAGTATCATCAGATTCTTCTGGTAAATCTGACTTTTTAAGTGCTATTTTAGCATCCTCATATAAACCTTTTGCACAATCTTTAACTTGGTTTAATGTCCATTTACCTTCTTTTATATCTAATAAAACCTCCCTATCCTCGTCACGATAGACATTTAATCTACCAGTTTCCAAAAATTCAATACTCATTTTAAATAATCTTATAGTATGACTAGCATTTTTACAATCAAAACCAAATTTTTCTACAAGGGCTTTTCTTTTAGCACCCATATAACCACTGAATGTATTCTTAGACATTTTCTTTAGTTGGTCATTGGCATAACCAGTAAATGCTTTATAGGCACGTTTAGAGCTAAAACAATTTCTATTATCAATAAGTATTTGTCCTGGTGGATCTACTTTTAAATAATGTTTTTTAGCTAGCCATAATAATGGGATTATATTTGGGTTGAATCTCAAAGCAAGTTTTGTAAAGTGTTTTAATTCATAAGAGACTACATCAAATTTACCCTTTATAATCTGATTACCCCTTATATAAAGCGGGTTTTGATTCAATCCTATGTAATAATCTACTGGAGCTATATAGACTGATATTAGATCTATATCGTCTATACTATTAGTTTCCGTTTCTGGTTTGTATGTATTTTGTGAGATACTGCCTCTGAATCCGGTTATTATAGAGCCTTCCGGGATTAGGTCCTGTGGTAAGTTTAAAGTTTTCATCTAAATCTTCTTTGGTAATTGGCTTTAATACGTTTTTTATTCTCTCTATTGTATTTTGTTTATGTTCTTCTGGGTAAACTATCATGAGTACCTTTTTTAAAGTATTAATTTCGAAACGACCAGTGGCCGGGCGACTGTGTGCCTCTCAGCTTTGGGATTACATTATCTTTAACCGGTATTATTTTCACAACCAAGTTGGAATTGAACCAACGAATTCCCCGGTTGGACGCTCCAAAATTAACACTTTAATATTTTGCTTTTAGGCATCCTACTTAATTTTTTGAAAGCATTTATATATATAGAGTCGCTTAAACCAGAGAAGCCAGGAGCAGAGTTTACTTCTATAAAATAAAGACCTCTTTCTCTATCTACGATGAAATCTACTGCGCTGAAAGACATACCAAGAAGGTCAAGTATTTTGTTAGATATATCAACCGCACTTTTGAAAACACCATAACCACGACTGTTAACTGTAACAAAGCGACCACCTTGACTGAAATTCCATGCAATTTCGCCATCGTCTCCAAGACGTTTCTGTATTCCATAATCACTTTCATCTAGCCATCTGAATGCATGTACTCTCAGCTCATAGAGTCTATTCTTTATGAATTTTTGATAGTATTTTCCTTTCATTGCGGATTTGTTTCTTGCAAGACGAATGCCTTTACCGCCTTGAGAGCTGAACCTTTTCTCAATCCATTCTTTCTTTTTGTCTAATTTTGATAAGGCGAGTTTGCTATCTGGGACTAATATACCAACTTTTTTAGCTATATTTATTACTCTCAATTTGGAATGTCCAATATTCTTGTTTATAGTGGGTATCTTCCTCGCAGATGGAAATTTCCTATAATATTGTCTCAATCTTTCACCTGCTAGCCCGTAATTTATTAGAACGTCAATATTATGTCTGTTGTTAGTGTATCTTGGGATTTCAGCTTCTTTAACTATGGTTTTACAAGCCTTAGAACCTTTTTTTCCCATTATTCTGATTTTCGTCATGTGAATACCTCAGCTTATCAATCCTTTTACCCATATTTTTTAGTTTTAATTCTGAGTTTAATCTTTTGAGCTTCTTCAACTTCACTTTTGCTGATTTAATTTCTTCATCATCGTCTATATCATTAGTTGCCATATGATAAGCTTCTTCTTCTTCATAAGTCAATAAAGGAGCGTTTGGGTTTTTGAGCCCGAGGGATACTCGTTTCCATTTTTCTATAAATGGAGATCTTAGCCTTTTTGTCATTGGTACTAACCAGTTATTCATATCAGTTAGGTCTACCAATTTACAATTTCCACCAGTTCTAGCGATCGGTACCAAGCTTCTATTTAAAACAGGCGCTCCCAAGACGCCATCATCTGTTTGGCCCATCTCGCCAGCTCTCTTTTCCATGGCTATTTCTTCGCCAAGTCCTAACCCCATTCCAAACATATCTGCTGGTGGTATATCCATACTAAATTCCTTCTTCTGCTAAATCTTTTTTAGCTATCATTCTAAAAGCTGAACTTGGCGGACTATACACCTGTAATGCGCCTTTTTGCCAAAAGCCAATATCTAATATATCAAATTCAGTGTGCTCCCCATCATTATTATAGTGTTCTTTATAGAACTTTCTATATTCTTTTAAATCAAAGTGATCTATGGTATCAACCCATTGTCTCCATTCAACTTCTTCTGTTCTTACATCTATAACTTTGCCGTTTGTAAGGTCAATTGCTATATCACCATAGGAACTATGAACTATTCCCTCCTTCGACTCATTCTTTTGTTTAAAAGTTGTATTGGGGTTATTATCTTTCATAAAAAACCTTCACTTTTTTCGTTTAAAAAGGGGAATTCTCTTGTTTGGCGAGCACCTTCCCAATATCCAAGTTAAGCTAGTCCCCACATGGTTTCTTCTTCTTTTAATTCAACAGTCTTTTGATGTTTCCCAAATACTGCGTTACTTTCCTTTTTGAACTCTATTTTCATACCATGGATAACTATAAGATCATTGATTTTTTCTATGATTGTTTCGATGGAGTCACTATCATTTAATGTAACTATCATGATTAATTCCTTTATTTTAAAGAGGGGAATTCTTTAACGGATACGGCCCAAGATCCGACTCCATATAATGGCGAAGTAACCTAGCTCGATAAGTGAATTTAAGTTAAAAAGCCGTAAATTCCCCTATGATTGGTACCAGAGGAGGGCATCGAACCCTCACGAAGCAAGCTTCACAGGATTTTAAGTCCTGAGCGTCTACCAATTCCGCCACCCTGGTTTTTATTTATAAAACCATTCTTTGATCTTCCATTTCCATGGGGATAAATTGATCATCCAAAATAGAAGCCAGAATGGTACAATTTTAAAGAAGCGTGGTTCTCGCCACTTTTTACGTCCTATAGTCTTTAACGAAGCGCCATTTTCAGTTTTTATGTTCAACCACAACATAAGTCCAACAACAAGATAAAAGACTACAATACCAACAATTTTATTAACAGCCATCGTAATATCCTTTCTTATGCTGACCGTAGTCACTATCTACAGTCAGCGAGGAGTGAAACACTATGAAAATCTTAACCCTGCCATTAGGTTAAGCTTATGAGATTTTATCATCCCTTTAACCTCTTTTCTATTGCCCGATAGAACAGCTCCGGGTCTTTTTTCTTTAACCATGATACTAGATTACCCAAATCAAAGGTATAAGTAGCCCCATGAATGTTTACTGTGATTTCACAATCAGCACCTAAAATGGATTTAGCTTTGATATTATTACCATAATTATATTCTTTTGTTATGTTAGTACTATTAGGCTCATGGTATGGTACATAAGGACCTAACATACGGAGGCATCTTTCACATGTAACTACAGCATTATCATCAGCCGGAACCAGAGGTGGCTTGTAATTTGTGCAAATTTTAGATTTTGAATGATAAACTCCACACAAAGGTAGAAACACTGCCTCTGATCCTTCTTTTAGATAGTGTACTACATCGGTCCTATAATTTCTAGCTTTTTTAAATTTCATGTTTATACATCTCCTGTGGCTAACTATAACTGCCCCGAATACAGCTACAGTTAGCCGATCACAAGTAATTAGAAAGGAGAAAAAGAGGAAAACCCCTTGTGCTATGTATTGTCATCACTTCGGATTAAAATACATAGCTGCCCACCCCCATATCCCACTCGTCTACTATGTTTCTTTATCAATCAATTTGTACCTAATTTTCATATCGTAATCTAAACGTTTCCCTACTCCCTTTTCAGCGCGATGCTCTACTTCGTTTTCGGTACTTTGTTGGAGATTTTTGACTGTGAATTTTATAATACAAATTTATATTGATTTAAGAAGAAACTATTTAAACGGTAAGTTTCTTATCTATTTTACATTAATCTTATACTTACCGATTATAATCTTGTGGGGAGAGGAAGATTTGAACTTCCACCATACATCTTAGAATGTCTCCCCGACAGTGGTACTGTGCACACTGTGGTATATTAGTTAGACAAGAGATTCGAACTCATAGTTCTTCTATTCCTAAAATTACCACTCTTTTCTTTAATCACACGGCTGCGACGATTCTAGACGGTAGAAGAAAAGATTAAAGAAGTTCCGTGCCGCAGAGCTAGCCTAATAAAGCTGTTTCATGAGAGCCAGGCTAACTTACGAAGCTCTCTCTGAAGAAACACCTTTTGAAAACCTGATAAGTTAACATTTTATGACAATTTTGTATTGACTTATAACACAAAGCTTTTTATTCTTTTCGCCAGTGTAAGCCTATAATCGTTATAATTTATTAACTTACGTTATCAACTTGGTATTCTTCTGTTTTATTTTAGGATAGACGTATTACCTAGCCTATACGATAAAACCTCAACTACAATGTGTTTTTGCCGATACTCAGACAAAAAAAGCTATTAATATATAGATAATTTTATTTCACAAAATGGAAGTCTTGTGTTCTTCGTAATAAGCTTTTCAACATCTAATGAAGATCCTACTGAGCCATTTTACTAAACTAGCTATATATTAACCACTGCCTTTATTTTTACTTGTCGTAAAGATTTACTTGGTTTTTGGTAGTATATAATAATATTATCTAATTTATGTGAAAGCGATCCTCTTTCCGAAACTAAATAACATGCTAGAAAGGCACTTTTATTATATACAGATAAGATTTCCGTTCAATCTATTCCGAGCAGATATGTACCTATACGTTCTTAACCCGCCCTGTCCTCTCCTTCGGCAATATCTACTTCTACGACAAGATTATAAATCAAACCTCCCTCCTGGCTCCGGTGAGCCACATTCTGAGTCTTTACTGCATTAATTAGGTTTTCAATTT